>WNGG01000758.1_pt1 | contig 35863 bp, 29 predicted proteins | sample 5400661 | NCBI WGS metagenome assembly WNGG01 (sample SAMN13153372, study PRJNA577476) | soil metagenome | isolation source: 100 cm soil or saprolite under Garry oak tree replicate 1 | place: USA:California | collected 2016-06-15
CAGCCCGCCGGCCCGTGGAACCGGCCGTCACCCGGCACGACACGCCGACCACCGGCATGCCCGCGACCAGGAACTACCCACCGTAACCATAACCGGAAACCTCGCATCAACACCCAAATGCCTAAACCCCATGGCATTGCGGCTCGTCCCCGCGCCGTACGACCCGGCCAAATGCGCCGTACACGCCCAAACATGAGCCTGATCCTTTAACCGGCGCTAAGGGCGCACAGCGGCAATCAATTGTTCCTTTCCGTGCACTAAGGAAATAGTGCTGGTTTAAGCGCCCGTTACATTGAATAGGTGGCTGAGCGCGCTCGACATGCTCTAGTTTTTGGCCATGAATTACCCGAAGATGGCAGCCGCCGAGCTCCTTGACACCTACGGTGACCGGCTCTTCTGTTATTGCTGGAGCATGCTGCGGAGCCGCGAAATGGCGCAAATCGCACTGCGCGATACGCTGCTCGCCGCCCGCGCGCACATCGCGCGGCTGACCGGTCCTGGTGACCCCGGATCGCTCGGCCCGTGGCTGTACTCGCTGGCCCGCGCGGAATGCCGCCAGCAGGTGGCCGTGCCCGCGGCCGGCGCCGACGAGGCGCCCGGGCAGGACGGCCGCGACGATGCCGATTCCCGGCTGATGGCGTGGCGCGCGGCGATGAGCCTGGAGGCCGGCGAGTTCGAGGCGCTCGAGCTCGCCAGCCGGCACGACGTGGACCCCGGCCTGGTCCTCGGCCTGCCGGCCGGGGAGGCGCTGGCGCTGCTGGGCCGGGCCAGGCAGAACCTGGAGCGGGCGCTCGGCGCCGAGATCCTGGTCAGCCGGGGCTCCGCCTGCCCGGATCTCGCCGGGGACCTGACCGGGGTGCTGGCCGGCCGGGCGGGCCCGCTGACGGCCAGGGTCCGGGACCGCGTGCTCGGGCACGCCGCCTTCTGCCGGCTCTGCGCGGGCCAGCGACCCCGCAACGTCTCCGCCGCGCGGGTCTTCGCGCTGCTGCCCGCGCCCGCGCTGTCGCCGCAGGCCCGCGCGGACCTGCTCGGCTCCTGCGCCCGTCACCAGCAGGCCGCAGCACCCCTCCGGCCGCCCGCCCAGGCCGCCCCGGTCCAGGCCGCCCCTGTCCAGGCGGCCCAGCCGCCGGTCCCGGTGGCCCGGCCCCGGGCCGGCCTGCTGATCGCCGGGGCGGGCGTGATCGCCTCGGCCGCGGTGATCGCCTTGGCCCTGGCCGGGGCGGCCGGGAAGCCCGCCGCGGCCGGCGGCAGCGGGTCCGCCCTGGCGGCCGGCGCCCGGGGCGGACCCGCGCTGCGGGCGTCGGGCCTCGGCACCGCGGGCCCGGTCCCGGCGCCGGGCGCGTCGTCGGTCCCGGCCGGGCACAGGTCCGCGCGGTCCCGGCCGGCCGCGCCGCCGCCGCTGGTCGGCACGGCCGGGGGGCAGGGCCAGGTGCTGATCGCCGCCGCCACCCAGCCGCTGCCGCCGGGCCGGGGCCCCGCCGCGCAGAACGGTGCGCCGGCCCGGCCGGCCGGCCCGGGGCCGGGCGCGACGCCGGCCGCACCCGGCACGCTGCAGCTGTCGACGGCCAGCGTCGAGATCGGCGCCGGTTCGGCCGGCCGGATCACCCTCACCGCGGTGGGCGGGGCGGTCACCTGGTCGGCGAGCAGTTCCGCGCCGAACCAGGTCAGCCTGAACAGCTACGCGGGCACGCTGCAGGCCGGGCAGAGCGTCACGCTGACGGTCGCGGTCATGCGGGGCGCCGGCCAGGGCAGCGCGACCCTGTCCTTCGAGCCGCCCGCCTGGGCGCCGCAGCTGGTCCAGGTCAGCTGGCTGGCGCCGGCGGCTGGCTCCGGCGGCCACTGGCATCGGCGGCCGCCGCCGTCCGCCTCGCCGCCCGCACCGTCCCCGCCGGACACCGCGTCCCCGTCGCCGGCCTCGTCCTAGCGGCCCCTAAGCTGGAACGGTGACCGCCCCGCCCCCGTCGCATACCGCCCTGGTCAGGCGCGCCCGCCGGATCAACCGCGAACTGGCCCTGCTGTACCCGGACGCGCACTGCGAACTGGACTTCAAGTCCCCGCTCGAGCTGCTCGTCGCGACGATCCTGTCCGCGCAGGCCACCGACAAGCGCGTGAACATGGTCACTCCGACGCTGTTCGCCCGCTACGTCACGGCCGCGGACTACGCCGCCGCGGACCGCGAGGAGCTGGAGAAGATCATCCAGTCGACCGGCTTCTACCACGCCAAGGCGAACAGCCTGATGGGGCTGGGGCAGGCGCTCTGCGACCGGTTCGGCGGGGAGGTGCCGCCGCGGCTGAAGGACCTGGTCACCCTGCCCGGCGTGGGCCGCAAGACCGCGAACGTGGTGCTCGGGAACGCCTTCGGCATCCCCGGCATCACCGTGGACACCCATTTCGGGCGGCTGGCCAGGCGGTTCGGCTGGACGAAGAGCCTGGAGCCGGAGAAGGTCGAGGCCGAGGTGGCCACGCTCATCCCGCGCCGGGAGTGGACGATCCTGTCGCACCGGCTGATCTGGCACGGCCGGCGGGTCTGCCATTCCCGCCGGCCCGCCTGCGGCGCGTGCGCGCTGGCCCGGCTCTGCCCCTCCTACGGTGAGGGTCCGACCGACCCGGAGGTGGCCGCCAAGCTCGTCAAGTCCGGCCCGTTCTCGTGACCCCGGGCCGCGGGCCGGCTCCCGGCGGGCCCGCCCCGGCGTGGCTGCGCGAGCTGGCCGCCGCGGCGCAGACGATGGAGGTGCACCCGCAGCTCGTGCCGCCTGCGACCGGCGGCCGGGCGTCGGCGGTGCTCATCTTGTTCGGCGACGGCCCGGATGGCCCGGACCTGCTGCTCATCCAGCGCAGCGAGGAGCTCCGGCTGCACGCCGGGCAGCCGGCCTTCCCCGGCGGGACCATCGACGCCGGGGACGGCGGACCGGTCGGGGCCGCCCTGCGGGAGGCGGTCGAGGAGGTCGGCCTCGACCCGGGCGGCGTCGACGTGGTGGGCACCTTGCCCGAGGTGTTCATCCCCCGGACGGGTTTCCGGGTCATCCCGGTCCTGGCCTGGTGGCGGCGGCCGTCGGCGGTCGCGCCGGTCGACGCGGGCGAGGTGGCCGCGGTGGAGCGGGTCAGCGTCGCCGAGCTGGCCGATCCCGGCGCCCGGCTCATGGTGCGGGTGCGCGACGGGCGGCTCACCCCCGCGTTCCGGGTCCGCGGAATGCTCATCTGGGGGTTCACCGCCGCGCTGGTGGACCGCCTGCTCGCCCTGGGCGGCTGGGAAAAACCGTGGGATGTCTCGGCGGTCACCGACTTGTGAAATCCGCAGGCGGCCTTGACAGCGGCAAAAACGCTATACCGTTGACGTCGTGCGCGGTGATGTGCTCGACCTCATCTTGATCGTGGTTGTGGCCGCGTTCGCGGTGTCCGGCTACCGCCAGGGCTTCATCGTCGGCGTGCTCAGCTTCCTCGGCTTCGTCGGCGGGGCGCTGCTCGGCGCGGAGTTCGGCCCGAGCATCTCCCGGGCGCTGGTCGGCGGCCAGACCCAGCAGGACATCATCGCCGTTGTCCTGCTGGTCAGCTTCGCCGTGCTCGGGCAGTTCATCGCCTCCTCCGTCGGCGCGGCCATGCGGTCCACGGTGACCTGGCGCTCGGCGACGGTCCTGGACTCGGCGGGCGGGTCCATGGTCAGCATGGTCTCAGTGCTGCTGATCGCCTGGGTGGTCGGGTCGGTGCTGAACGGATCCCCGTTCCCCGTGGTCGACCAGCAGGTGAACAACTCACTCGCGCTGCAGACGCTGGACAAGTTCATGCCCTCGCCCGCGAAGACCATGTTCTCCGACTTCCGCAGGCTGCTGGCCAGCAACAGCACCTACGCCGAGGTGTTCAGCGGGATCGGCGCGGAGCGCATCTTGTCCATCCCGGCCCCCGACCCCGCCGTGCTGACCAGCCCGGGCTTCCGGTCGGCCGAAGACCGCGTGGTCCGGGTGCAGGGAGTGGCGCCGAGCTGCCAGCGCTCCATCGAGGGCTCCGGCTTCGTCGTCTCACCGGACCACATCATGACCAACGCGCACGTGGTGGCCGGGGTGACGCAGCGGCAGACGATCACCACCGTCGGCGGGCAGACGCTGCCGGCCACCGTGGTGTACTACGACCCGCAGGTGGACGTGGCCGTGCTGTACGTGCCCGGGCTCAACATGAGGCCGCTGCGGTTCGCCGGGCAGGTCAAGCCCGGCGACAACGCCGTGGTCGCCGGCTTCCCGCTGGACGCGCGGAGCCTGCACGCCGCGTCGGCCAGGATCGGCGGCATCCAGAACGCGCAGGGCCCGAATATCTACCAGACCAGCACGGTGACCCGGCAGATCTACGAGATCAGGGCCGTGGTCGAGTCGGGCAACTCCGGTGGCCCGCTGCTGTCGCCCGAGGGCACCGTCGACGGCGTGGTGTTCGCCGCCGCGGTCGGCGTCTCCGACACCGGCTTCGCGCTCACCGCCGCCCAGGTGGCGGCCGGCGCCCGGGCCGGCGGCCAGTCCACCGCCGCCGTCTCCACCATGGGCTGCGACTGACCTAACCGGTTCTGCTCGGGTGCGAGCAGGGCGGGCGTCAGGTCGGCGGGCGGGATGGCGTCGAGGCCGTGCTGCTCGATGCGCGCCGCCAGGTCGTCGGAGGCGGCCAGGACGGCCGGGATGTCCAGGCCGTACGGAGAGGGTCCCGCCGCGGCGCCGGGCTGCTCCTGGTGCGCCCGGACGCGCTGGGCGCCCCGGCGGAGCAGGGTGACCGCGCCGCGGGCGTTGCCGCGGCGGGCGTGGGTCAGCCCGACCGCGATCTGGGCCAGGCCCTGCCACAGGTCGCGCTCGCCCGGCCCGGCCGACTTCCAGGCCGCCTCGAGGACCTCGTGCGCGTGGAACGGGCGTCCGTCGCGGATCAGCTGGTCGGCCAGCGCCGCCGCGTCGCGCCCGGTGATCACCAGGTCGTCGGGGATCCTGTCCTGGCCGGCACCGGCCTGCGCCCCGGCGCGCTTGAGCGGGCGTCCCAGGGCGTCGCGGGGGCGCGCGTTCCTGGGCCGGCCGGCCGGATCGCGGTCCCGCGTCAACGTTCGGGTTCCGGGTCGGCCAGCCAGCCGAGCAGCTCGGTGTCCAGCACCTCCGGGCGCTCCTCGTGCGGGAAGTGGCCGGCGCCGTCGATCACGCGCCAGCGGTACGGGCCGTCCACGTAGCGCCCGGCGCCCCGCGCGGTCTGCGGCAGCACGCAGCTGTCCAGGGCGCCGTGCAGGTGCAGGGTCGGGGCCGCGATGGCGGCGCGCATGTGCCGGGCGTAGCGCAGGCCGTCGGGCCGCACGCCGCTGCGGGCCAGCCAGCGGTGATACTCCAGCGCCGAGTGCGCCACCGAGGGGATCCGCATGGCCCGCGCGTAGATCTGCTCGGTCTGCGGGTCGGGCCAGCCGGGCGCGGACCACCTCTCCAGCAGCCGGCCCACCCGGACGGCGCCGTCCCGCAGCAGCTGGCGCTCGGGCCAGACGGGTACCTGGTACCCGAGGGAAAAGCCGCTGCGGCGGCCCTGGCCGAGCGGGTCGGTGAACACCGAGGCGCGCATCCGCAGCGGGTGCCCCATCGAGACCACGGCCAGCCGCCGGACCACCTTGGGATAGTAAGCTGCCAGCGTCCAGGCGATCAGGCCGCCCAGGCCGTGGCCGACCACGATCGCGTTCGCCTCGCCCAGCGCCCGGACCAGCCCGGCCGCGTCGGCGGCGGCGGTGACCAGGTCGTACCCGCGGGGCGGCTTGTCGCTGCCGCCGTACCCGCGCAGGTCCACCGCGACCGCGCGGAAACCCGCCCCGGGCAGGGTGGCCAGCTGGTGCCGCCAGGTCCACCAGAACTCGGGAAACCCATGCAGCAGCAGCACCAGCGGCCCGTCGCCGGCCTCGGCGGCATGGAACCGGGTTCCGTTCGCGCTCACCGACCGGTGGTTCCACGGGCCGCCGATCTGGACCGCGGCGTCGGAGCCGCTGGTCATTCCGGTCACCTCACCTGGTCTTGCGCGCGGCGATCTCGGGCTGCTGGCCGTCGTGGCGCAGCATCCCGAGGCCCTCCGTCACGGTCTTGCGGGTCTTGCGCAGGCCGGACAGCCTGCGCAGCTTCAAGAACGCGGTGCCGACCCCCGCGCCGGCCAGCAGCACGCAGGTGCCCGCGACGATGAGGAAGGCCGCCCAGTTCCAGATGCCGAGCGTGATCAGGCCGTACGCGAAGGCGAAGCAGAGCAGGACGAGCACCAGGCAGCCGACGAAGGCGGCCAGGCCGATCCCGGCGGCCGCCAGGCCGACCCGCCGCGCGTCGCCCTTCAGCTCCGTCTTGGCCAGGTCGATCTCGTACCTGATCAGCTGGGACACGTCCTTGGCGGCCAGGGCGACGAGATCCCCGAGTGACTGATCACCACCGGCGGGTTCCGGCGTTTCGCTGCGGACCATCGAGTCCATCTCCCTCGTGTGCGGACCGCTTTCCGGGCTCCCGCACGGCTCTGGGCGCCCGCGTCCGGTTGCTCCTCGCGGTTAGCTCATGTTCGGCAAAGTCCAAGGCTAGCGTTGTTGATCGCGCGCGTGGCAGCACCCCGGGCCGGTACGGCGTTTCAGGTGCCGCCGCCGAGGCGGCGAGCATACCGGGCAGACGGCCGGCCTGGTACGCCCGGTCCGAATATGACGCCAGCCGGGACATGCGGTATTTACACCGATGTGTGGTGATACGCCGGATTATAACGTCACGATTGCGGCACAGACGGCGGGGAAACCTGAAGAAACTCCGAGCCGGGAAACCGCGGCGCGGGGACGAGAAACCGAGGGCCCATAGCGAGCGGCGCCCCTGGCCGGGGCGCCGCTACGAAAACCCACGTCAGGTCGGGCTACCAAGCGTGCACCTTCTCCGTCAGCCAGGCTGGCCGCTACCGACCTGGCCTGGTCTGACACGCCTCCCGCGGCTGGTCGCGCGTGGGTACCCGGCTGCCGTGCGCGGACGCTTCAACGTCCGTAGCACCTTTCTACGACGAAATCACCGGCCTGCAAAGCCCCGGGGCGTGACCAATTCGTGATCTTAATCAGTTGGCGCGATCACATGCCGTTAACGAGTGACTCGCCGGCCCGGCCGTGCGCTGTCGGTAGCAGGCTGCCGGCGGCTTAAAGGCTGACCACGGGGGTGAGGGATGTTTGCGCTGTTGTTTGCGGACAGTGTCCGCTGGCGCAACGGCGATCGACGCCGACGTGTCCGTTGTCTTACCAAGTGATACACCGGTAAGGACAGGGCTACCTTCCGGTAGCCAATCTGCCAGTAGGCCTACCAAGAGCCTTCCGCATATGTTGTAATTCGATTGGGCTGACGCTGCAACGGGTACCTGTGGCGGATACGCCACCGGCGGTCGCGAAACCGACACCGGTGGTCGCATACGGGGGCACTTTGCAGATAAGCTTACCGATAGGACGGAACCGGCCTCCCCCCCCAGGGCCGGACCGTGCGCGCGGGCGCCGCTCTCCCCCCCGGCGGCGCCCGCCTCCTATTTCTCCGCCCAGGGCCGGTCGGATGGTCAGCTGCTCCCGGCCAGGAGGCTGTCAAGCAGGGCGACCGCGCCCCGCTTGGACAGCGGGTGGTTGGCGTTGCCGCACTTGGGTGACTGCACGCAGGAGGGGCAGCCGGCTTCGCAGTCGCAGCTGGCGATGGCCTGGCGGGTGGCGAGGAGCCAGTCCGCGGCGGCGGTGAAGCCGCGCTCGGCGAACCCGGCGCCGCCGTCGTGCCCGTCGTAGACGAAGACGGTGAGCAGGCCGGTGGCCGGGTGCCTGGCGGCGGAGACCCCGCCGATGTCCCAGCGGTCGCAGGTGGCGAACAGCGGCAGCAGGCCGATCGAGGCGTGCTCGGCCGCGTGCGCCGCACCGCCCAGGTCGATGCCCGCGGCGGTGAGCGCGCCGGCCTGGCCCGGCGAAACGGTCCACCATACCGCCCGGGTCAGCAGGCGGCGGGGCGGCAGGTCCAGCGGGGTCTCGCCGAGCACCGTGCCGGTGCCGTCGCGGCTGGTGAAGCTGACCACCTGCCGGGTCACCTGCACGTCGCCGAACCGGACCCCGGCCTGCCCCCAGGTCATCGTCCGCAGCTCGCCGCGCACCTCGATCTCGGTCACGTCCCTGGCGGTGGTGGTGTAGCCGGGCTCGCGCGGCTCGACCAGCGCCACCCGGTCGGCCAGGTCCAGCGTCTGGACCAGGTAGCTGTCGCCCTGGTGCACGTAGATGGCTCCCTCGTGCACGATCAGGTGCGCCGAGGGCTCGTCCACCGTGCCTACCAGCCGGCCCGTCGCCTGCTCCACCACCCGGACCGGGGCCAGCCCGGCGCCCCGCAGGCCGGCCGCCGCGTCCCGGCGCATGCTGTACCAGCCCGCCGCGCGGCGGCGCAGCCGTCCGGCCCGGGTGAGGTCGTCCACCACCGCCCGGGCCGCCGGGCCGAAGATGTCCAGGTCCGGTTCGGTCAGGGCCAGCTCGGCCGCGGCCGCGCACAGGTGCGGCGCCAGCACGTACGGGTTGCCCGGGTCCAGCACGGTGGCTTCCACCGGGTGCTGGAGCAGGATCTCCGGATGCCGCACCAGGTAGGTGTCCAGCGGGTCGTCGCGGGCGATCAGGACCGCGGCCGCCGACCGGCCGCTGCGCCCGGCCCGGCCCGCCTGCTGCCACAGCGAGGCCCAGGTGCCCGGCCAGCCGGCGATCAGCACGGCGTCCAGGCCGGTGATGTTGACCCCGAGCTCGAGCGCGGTGGTGGTGGCCAGCCCTACCAGGCGCCCGTCGGACAGGGCCGCCTCCAGCGCGCGCCGGTCCTCGGGCAGGTACCCGGAGCGGTAGGCCGCCACCTTCGTCCCGGCCGCCCCATCGGCCTCGGGCGCCGCTCCGCGGGCGTCCAGCGACCGGCGCGCGGCCAGCGCGACCGCCTCGGCGCCGCGCCGGGACCTGATGAAGGCCAGCGTCTGGACGTTCTGGCTGACCAGCCGGCCGAGCAGGTCGGCCGCCTGGGCGGTGGCGGTGCGGCGCAGCCGGGCGCCCGCCTCGCCGCGGGCATCGGTCAGCGGCGGTTCCCACAGGGCGAAGGCCAGCGGCCCGCGCGGCGATCCGTCCTCGGTCACCTCCTCGGCGTCAAGCCCGGTGAGCAGCTGGGCGCAGGCGCCCGGCGCCCCGACGGTGGCGGAGGCAAGCACGAAGACCGGACGCGGCAGGCTGCCCGGCGGCGCGTGATGCGCCACCACCCGGCGCAGCCGCCGCAGCACGTGGGCCACGTGCGAGCCGAACACCCCCCGGTAGCCGTGGCACTCGTCGATCACCACGAGCCGCAGCCGGCTGAAGAACCCGGACCAGCGCGCGTGCCCGGGCAGCAGCGCCCGGTGCAGCATGTCCGGGGTGGTCAGCAGGTACCTGGCGTGGCTGCGCGCCCAGGCCCGCTCGGCGTAGGTCGAGTCGCCGTCGAAGGTGGCCGCCTGCACCCCGGGCAGGCCGAGCGCCCGGATCGACGCGAGCTGGTCGGCCGCGAGCGCCTTGGTCGGCGTGACGTAGAGCACAGTGTCGCCCGCGAGCACCGCGGACAGCGCGGGCAGCAGGTAACCCAGCGACTTGCCGGACGCCGCCGCGGTGGAGATGATCACGTTCCGGCCGGCCTGCGCGTGGTCCGCGGCCAGGGCCTGGTGACTCCACGGAGCGCGGATGCCGCGAGCCGCGAAGGCGCTCATGACCTCGGCCGGAACCCACTGCGGCCAGGGCACTTCCCGGCCGGGACGGGCCGGGATGTGCTCCACGTGGACGGGGCGGCCGGCCCGCGGGTCATCGAGCAGGATGCCCAGCGCGCGGTTCTCCGCTCCGCCGGGCGCGAGCGCCGCCGGTCCGGCTGGGGGAAGGGGGGTGAGGGTCGACACAGCCTCTTCAGTGTGACATCCTGCCCGCCGATACTCGGAGATTTTCCGTGTGTCGCCCCGATGGGGGATGCCCGAGGGCATGATTTCGTATAGACATGACACCGGAGCGTGGTTGAATGCCGCAGGCGATCACGCCCTAGGCTCTGGCAGGTGAGCCCGCGCGCCTGGGCGGGACGCTGAAGATGACGCCGTGCATGGCGCTGGAGGATTTTGTGGATCTGAAGCTGGGTCACTACAACAAGGACGGCATCGAGGTCGTCGACGTCGAGGGTGAGATCGACGTCTACACCGCCCCGCGGCTCCGTGAGCTGCTCATCGATCTCGTCAACAAGAACAACTACCAGCTCGTCGTCAACATGGAGAAGGTCGAGTTCCTGGACTCCACCGGTCTCGGGGTGCTGGTCGGCGGCCTGAAGCGGGTGCGCGCGCACGACGGTTCCCTGGATCTGGTCTGCACGCAGGAGCGCATACTCAAGATCTTCAGGATCACGGGGCTGACGAAGGTCTTCGGCATCCACAACACGGTGGACGAGGCCATCGCGGCCAAGAAGACCGAGAAGTAAAGCCGGCTCCTACCCCGAGGATCTTGCCCGAGATCATGGCCACCGTAGAAGTCACATTCACGCCGCTGCCCGCGCATGTCCGCACCGCGCGGCTGGTTGCCACCGCGGTAGCGCGGCGCAGCGGCGTGGACGAAGCGCTGCTCGACGAGGTGCGCCTGGCCGTGGGTGAGGCGTGCTCACGCGCGGTCGAGGCGCACCGGCGGTACTGCCCGGCCGAGCCGGTCAGGATCGAGATGACCGACCAGGGCGAGCGGTTCGTCGTGGTGGTGAGCGATCATGCCCCCGCGAGCACCCCCGGCTCGGCCGACGCCAACGGCCACGGCGGCCAGGGCGCGGCCGCGGCCGCCGTGGTCCAGGGCGCCGACGACGACGGGATCGCGGCCGGCTTCGGCCTGGCCGTGATCTCCGGCCTGGCCGATGACGTGCACATCTCGTCGACGAGCTCCGGCGTGAGCGTCCGGATGAGCTGGCCGTCGGCCGCTCTCACCGCCTGACGCCGGGCCGCCAGGCCGAAGGGCCGGGGCCGCCGTCACCGGCCGGAGGCGCCCGTCACGCCTGCACGCTGCGCCGGGTTCGCTGCCAGTACGGCGCCCGATGATCATCGCGTGACCTTGAAGATCACGCTAGTGTTTCGTGATGATAACGAGAAGATAACGAAACTGTTAGGAACGGTCCGATGTTAGTGGTTCGGCCCGGGCGTGCGTAGACTCCCGGCCACTCGTTTATGTCCCGATCGGCAACGTCTTCCGTTCGGAGTTCCAGGAGGTCGAATGTTCAGGCATGTCTCTGCGCTGGCGGCGAACCCCGTCAGCGTGAGCGGCTCCAACCTGACCTGGGTCGTTATCGTCGCCGTCGTCGGGCTGCTCGCGCTCGGCGTGGCCGGCGCCCTGGTGCGCGAAGTCCTCGCGGCCGGCCAGGGAACCCAGAAGATGCAGGAAATCGCCAAGGCCGTGCAGGAAGGCGCGGCGGCGTACCTGCGCCGGCAGTTCAGGACTCTCGGCGTGTTCGTCGTCCTGATCTTCTTCGTGCTGCTCCTGCTGCCGGCGGACGGCAGCGGCGTGCGCTGGGGCCGCAGCATCTTCTTCCTGGTCGGCGCGCTGTTCTCGGGGCTGACCGGGTTCACCGGCATGTCGCTGACGGTCCGCGGCAACGTCCGGGTGGCGGCCGCGGCGCGCGAGGGCGGCGAGCGGCCCGCGATGCGGATCGCGTTCCGGACCGGCGGCGTGGCGGGCATGTTCACCGTCGGCCTGGGCCTGTTCGGCGCCGCGGTCGTGGTGCTGCTGTACAAGGCGAACGCGCCGGAGGTGCTGGAGGGCTTCGGCTTCGGCGCGGCCCTGCTGGCGATGTTCATGCGGGTCGGCGGCGGTATCTACACCAAGGCGGCCGACGTCGGCGCGGACCTGGTGGGCAAGGTCGAGCAGGGCATCCCGGAGGACGACCCGAGGAACGCCGCGACGATCGCCGACAACGTGGGCGACAACGTGGGCGACTGCGCCGGCATGGCGGCGGACCTGTTCGAGTCCTACGCGGTCATGCTGGTCGCCTCGCTGATCCTGGGCAAGAGCGCGTTCGGCGACAAGGGCCTGATCTTCCCGCTGATCATCCCGGCGATCGGGGTTCTCACCGCGATCATCGGCATCTTCTCGGTCGCGCCGCGGCCCGGGGACCGCAGCGGGATGACCGCGATCAACCGCGGCTTCTTCATCTCCGCGATCATCTCGGCCATCGGCGTGGCCGTCGCCTGCTTCACCTTCCTGCCGGCGCACTTCGCCAGCTTCAAGGGCATCGCCGACCCGGCCATCGCGTCGTTCAGCGGCAACCCGCGCTGGATCGCGCTCGGCGCGATCCTGATCGGCATCGTGCTGGCCAGCGCCATCCAGCTGCTGACCGGGTACTTCACCGAGACCAACCGGCGGCCGGTGCGGGACATCGGGAACAGCTCGGAGACCGGCGCGGCCACCGTCATCCTCTCCGGCGTGTCGATCGGCATGGAGTCCGCGGTGTACTCCGCGCTGCTCATCGGCGGCGCCGTCTTCGGTTCCTACCTGCTGGCGACGGGCAACGCCACCATCGCGCTGTTCGCGGTGGCGATGGCCGGCATCGGCCTGCTGACCACGGTCGGGGTGATCGTGTCGATGGACTCGTTCGGCCCGGTCACCGACAACGCGCAGGGCATCGCGGAGATGTCCGGCGACGTGGAGGGCGACGCCGCGCAGGCGCTGACCAAGCTGGACGCGATCGGCAACACCACCAAGGCGATCACCAAGGGCATCGCGATCGCCACCGCGGTGCTGGCCGCCACCGCGCTGTTCGGCTCGTTCCGCACCCAGGTGGAATCGGCGCTTGGCGGCAAGGCCGGCTCGTTCAGCCTGGACGTGGCCCAGCCCAACGTCCTGGTCGGCGTGATCATCGGCGCGTCGGTGGTGTTCTTGTTCGCCAGCCTGCTGATCATGGCGGTGGGCCGGGCCGCGCAGCGGGTGGTGCTCGAGGTGCGGAACCAGTTCCGCACCCACCCGGGCATCATGGACTTCACCGAGAAGCCCGAGTACAGCCGGGTGATCGACCTCGTTACCAGAGACTCGCTGCGCGAGCTGGTGACACCGGGCCTGCTCGCGGTGATGGCCCCGATCGCGGTCGGCTTCGCGTTCGGCTACAAGCCGCTCGGCTCCTACCTGACCGGCGCGATCGCGGCCGGGGTGCTGATGGCGATCTTCCTGGCCAACTCCGGCGGCGCCTGGGACAACGCCAAGAAGCTGGTCGAGGACGGCAACCACGGCGGCAAGGGCTCAGAGGCGCACGCCGCCACCGTGATCGGCGACACCGTGGGCGACCCGTTCAAGGACACCGCGGGCCCGGCCATCAACCCGCTGATCAAGGTGATGAACCTGGTCTCGCTGCTCATCGCGACCAGCGTGGTGAAGTACAGCGGCAACACCGGGCTGCGGGTCGGCGTGGCGCTCGGCGCGGTGCTCGTCATCGTGGCGGCGATCGTGTACTCCAAGCGGCGCTCTCACCGCGAGGACACCCCGGCGGGCACCGAGGTGACCGGCGCCGTCTCGCCCGCGGTCGAGGGCGCCAGCCCGGCAACTGCGGTGGAGGGCGCCAGCCCGGCTCCCGATGTCACCGGCACCGCCGCCGCGGACGGCGAGGGCCGCCCGGCGGCCGTCAAGCGCACGGACTAGCCGCCACGGCCCCGAAGCCGGGCTTTCACGTCGTGCCGCGCCGTGAAGCCCGGCTTCGTGTCGTCCTGGGCCCCGTACGGGCTATGGCCGGGGTCAGGCGGAGCCGGCCGCCACGTCGTCGCTTGAGATGCCGAGCAGGTACAAGATGGCGTCCAGGTACGGGACGCTCAGCGAGGTGTCGGCCGCGTCGCGCACCACGGGCTTGGCGTTGAACGCGACGCCCAGCCCGGCGGCGGCGATCATGTCGAGGTCGTTGGCCCCGTCGCCGACCGCCACCGTCTGGGACAGCGGGACCCCGGCGTCGGCGGCGAACCGGCGCAGCGCGTCCGCCTTCCCGGCCCGGTCGATCACCGGGCCGCGCAGCCGCCCGGTCAGCTTCCCCGCGGAGATCTCCAGCTCGTTGGCGGCCACGTAGCCGATGCCGAGCTCGGCCGCCAGCGGGCCGATCACCTGGACGAATCCGCCGCTGACGATTCCCGACTTGTAGCCCAGGCCGGCCAGCGTCCCGATCAGCGTGCGCGCGCCCGCGGTCAGCCGCAGCTCCGTCCGGACCTCGTCCAGGACCCCGGCCCCGAGCCCGGCCAGCAGCGACACCCGCTCGCGCAGCGACGCGGCGAAGTCGAGCTCGCCGCGCATGGCGGCCGCGGTGACCTTGGCCACCTCGGCGGCGCAGCCGGCCTTCATCGCCAGCAGGTCGATCACCTCGTCCTGGATGAGGGTGGAGTCCACGTCCATGACGATCAGCCGCAGCGCGCGCCGGTACAGCCCGCCGCGCTGGACCGCCACGTCGATCCCGTGCTCCACCGCGGCCCGGGCCAGGTCCTCCCGGAGCGTCGCCGGGTCGCCGCCGGAGACGTCCATCTCGATGCAGGTCACCGGCTGCTGCGCCAGCCTGCCGATCCGGTCGATGTTGGCCCCGCTGGCCGCGATCCGGCCGGCGATGGCGGTGATGGCGGCGGGCACCAGCGGGCTGCCCAGCAGCGTGACGTGCAGCCGCCCGCCCCGGCTGGCCGGATCGCCAGAACCCGGGCCGCCTGACCCCGAGCCGGTGGTGATCTCGGCCTCCAGGCCGAGGTCGGCGGCCAGCCCGCTGACCGCGGCGTGGATGCCGGTCAGGTCGGGCGGCGCGTCGCAGCCGAGCAGTACCCCGAGCACGAGCCGGCCCCGGATCACCACCTGCTCGACGTCCAGGACGCTGAGCGGGTGCCTGGCCAGGACGCCGAACAGCCTGGAGGTCACGCCCGGCCGGTCCCGGCCGGTCAGCGTGATGAGCAGGGAGGTCCGCGGAGTATTCATCGCGGGCGTCAGGCTACCCGACCAGGGTTACGGCAGCAGCAGGTGCACGTCACCGAACTCGTGCCACAGGTACCTGGAGCCGACCGCGGCCTGGTAGCACCGGCCGAGCAGTTCGGCGCCGGCGAACGCGGCCAGCATCCGCAGGTGCGAAGAACGGGGCTCGTGCAGCCCGGTGAGCAGCCCGTCCACCGCCCTGACCCCGGTCTGCGGGGTGACCACGTGCGACGTCCAGCCCGCGGAGGCGGTCACCTGGCCGCCCGGGCGGTCCGGGCCCGCCGCCAGCGCGGCCGTCTCCAGCGCGCGGACCACCGTGGTGCCCGCGGCGATGATCCGGCCGCCGTGCGCCCGCACGTGGTTGACCAGCCGGGCCGTGGCCGGCGGCACGTCGTACGGCTCGGGGTACGGGTCCTCGCCGGCCTCCAGCGAGGACACCCCGGCGTGCAGGGTCAGCGGGGCGATCAGCACGCCGCCGGTCACCAGCCGGGTGACCACCGACGGCGTGAACGGGCGGCTGGCGCTCGGCATCTCGGCGCTGCCCGGCTCCCGCGCGAACACCGTCTGGTAGAACGGCAGCGCCCAGTCGCGCGGCACGTAGGAGTACCTGATCGGGAGGCCGTACCTGAACAGGTAGGGCACCACGGCGACGGAGAGCCGGGCCTGCCACAGCCGGGCGGTGGCCCTTCCCTGCAGGGTCAGGACCGCCCCTCCGGGCAGGCTGAGAAGCTGGCCGGGATACCCGCGACCGTTCGGTACCGAGATCTTGTCCTTGATCTGCCGGAGTTCCACCAGCCACGATCCGTCCGGCCGCGGGCTGGAGAAGTGCACGGCCAGGCCGTCCCTGGCGCGGACCTGGGCGGGCAGCGTCGCGGTGGTGTTGACGACCAGCAGGTCGCCGGGGAGCAGCAGGCCGGGCAGGTCGCGGAAGCCGTGGTGGCTGATCTCGCCGGAGGAGCGGCGGCTGACCAGCATCCGGACCCCGTCCCTGGGCAGGCCGCGCGCCTCGGGCGGGTCGTGCGCCTCCAGCTCGGCCGGCAGCGTGAAATCAGCCAGGGCGAGGGCCGGGGCGACGTCAGTGATCATGTCGCGGCCGGCATTAGGTGCGCCGCGCGGTACCGGCCGCTCGGCAGCCGCTGCGTGACGAGCCGGATGAACGCCGGGACGACCGTCTCGGGCTCCGGCCGGTCCGAGATGTCCTGGCCGGGGAAGGCCTGCTGGTGCATGTCGGTGCGCAGGTCGCCGGGATCGGCCCACCAGACGCGCAGCGCGGGCTCCTCGGCGGCCAGCACGTTCGAGGCCTGCTCCAGCGCGGCCTTGGCCGCGCCGTAGCCGCCCCAGCCCGCGTAGGCCTCCACGGCGGCGTCCGAGGTGATGTTCAGCACCGCGCCGCCGACGCGCAGCAGCGGCAGCATCAGCTGGGTCAGCGCGATGGGCGCGATCACGTTCACCTCGAACGCGGCGCGCAGCTCGTCCGGCGGGTAGTCGGCCAGCGCGGGCAGCGGGCTGGCCCCCAGCGTGCCGGCGTTGTTCACCAGCAGGTCCAGCCGGCCCGCGGCGCCGGCGGCCCGCCGCAGGGCGGCGCGGTGCGCCGGGTCGGTGACGTCCCCTGGCACCGCGGTGACGGTGCCGCCGGCCGCGCGCAGGGCGGCGGCCGTGGCGTCAAGCGCGGCGCCGTCCCGCGCGTCGACGATGAGGTCGAAGCCCTCGCGAGCCAGGCCGGCCGCCAGGGCGCGGCCCAGCCCGCGGGAGGCCCCCGTGATCATGGCTGTGCGACTCATGTTCATACCGAGGACCCTAGGCGCCGCGGCCGCTGCGCACATCGGTCCCGCGTCCGGCCCGCCCTGCGTCCATAGTCCTAAGACCGCCGCCCGATGCGGACCTCGCGCGATCCGGCTAACGTCGGGTACGTGACGGACCAGCTGGCTGAGCTCTATCAGGTGAGCCAGGCGGTGCTGTCCGTCACGCGGCAGATGTCCGTCCGGGACGTGCTGCAGGTGATCGTGCGGTCGGCGCGGTCGCTGGTCGGCGCGCGCTACGCCGCGCTCGGCGTGCCCGACGAGGGCGACTCGTTCGCCGAGTTCGTGGTGGACGGGATCAGCTGGGCCGAGTGGCAGGCGATCGGCCCGCTGCCGCGCCGCCACGGGATGCTCGCCGTGCTGCTCAACGAGGGCAAGCCGGAGCGGCTCGCGGATATCCGGGCCGACCCCAGGTTCGAGGGCTGGCCGTCCGCCCACCCGCAGATGTCGCACTTCCTCGGGGTGCCGGTCCGCGACGGCGACCAGGTCCTGGGCATCATCTTCGCCGCCAACAAGACGTCCGCCGCCGCCGCGGGGCGCGGGTTCACCGAACGCGACGAGGAGATCCTCTCCCTGTTCGCCGCGCACGCCGCGATCGCGCTGACCAACGCCCGGCTGTACGAGCGCAGCCGGGAGCTCTCCGTGCTGCAGGAACGGTCCCGGCTGGCCCGGGACCTGCACGACGCGGTCACGCAGAAGCTGTTCAGCATCCGGGCGCACGCCCGGGCCGCCGCGGTCCTGGCCGCCAGGGAGCCGGTCGACGCGGCCCGGATCCGGGCCGAGGTCGAGGTCGTGGGCGAGCTCGGCGCCGAGGCCCACGCCGAGCTGCGCGCGGTGATCGACGGCCTGGCCCCGCCCGACCTGGAGGCGGCCGGGCTGGCCGAGTCCCTGCGCCGGTACGCGGTGCTGGCCGGCCGGGCGCACGGCGTCCCGGTCGCGTTCACCGCCGGCTGCCTGCCCGCGCTGGGGCCGCGGGCGGAGGCGGCGCTGTACCGGGTGGCGCAGGAGGCGCTGCACAACGCGCTGCGGCACGCCGGGGCGTCGGGGGTGCGGGTCGCCTTGTCGAAGGGCGCCCGCCAGGTCGTGCTGCAGGTGTCCGACGACGGCCACGGGTTCGTCGAGGGTGGGCCCGCGGGGGCAAGCAGAGCGCCGTCCGGCGGGCTCGGACTGGCCTCGATGCGGGAGCGCGCGGCGGCCGCGGGCGGCGCGCTGACGATCAGGTCCGGTGCGAGAGGGACCAGGGTGCGGATGACCGTCCCGTTCAAGCTGATACCGGTCAGGGCCGGGACGGATGCCGAACGGGCGGGCGGCGAGCCATGACGCGGCCCATCGCGGTGCTGATCGTGGACGATCACCCGGTGGTCAGGCGCGGGCTCCGGGTGCTGCTCGAGGTGCAGGACGGGATCGAGGTGGCCGGCGAGGCGGGCGACGGCGCCACCGCGCTCGCCCTGGCCGCCGAACTGTCCCCGGACGTCATCCTGCTCGACCTCAAGCTGCCCGGCATGGGCGGCATCGCCGTCCTGGGCGAGCTGAGAGCCAGGGACAGCACGGCCCGGGTGCTCGTGCTCACCAGCGCCACCGAGCCCTCGTCGGCGAGCCTGGCGGTCCGCTCAGGCGCGGCCGGGGTCCTGTACAAGGACGTCGACCCGGACGCGCTGGTGCGGGCGATCCGTTCGGTCCACGACGGGCACCTGCTGCTCGCGCCGGAGGCGGCGGGCTCGCTGGTCCGCCTGGCCGGCGCCTGGAGCCCGGTGGCCGGCCTGGACGCGCTCACCAGCCGGGAGCGCGAGGTGCTCGCCGAGATCGCCAAGGGCCGGTCCAACCGGGAGATCGCCCGGGCGCTCGGCGTCGCGGAGAAGACGGTGAAGGCGCACGTGAGCTCGGTGCTGGCCAAGCTCGGCGTGCAGGACCGCACCCAGGCCGCGCTGCTCGCGGTCCGGCACGAGCAGGGGGCCTAACTGCCTATCAGGTGCGCGTAGACGACGATGTTGTCCACGTAGTGGCCGGTCGCCTGGTCGAACGGGCCGCCGCAGGTGATCAGCCGCAGGCTGGGGTAGCCGGACCTGCCGTAGACCGACGCGGTCGGGAAGGCGTCCTTGGCCACCTTCTGCAGCCCGTCCACGGCGAAGGCGGCGACCTTCCCGTCGGCTAGCGTCACGTACACCCTGGCCCCGGCGCGCAGGTTCCGCAGGTCGTAGAAGACCGAGACGCCGGTGCGCGAGTCCACGTGGCCGAGGATGACCGCCGGGCCGCGCTGGCCCGGCGCCGGGCCGTACCGGTACCAGCCGGTCAGGTTGTGCGCGTCCAGCGGCGGCACCTGCACGGTGCCGTCCGCGGCCAGGCCGACCTTCATCACCGGCGCGTGCACGCTGATGCCGGGGATACGGATGCTGACCGGGACCGAACGGGCCAGCGGCTGAGCCCGGGGATCATGGGCCAGCCGCGGCGGGGTGGTCGTCACCGAGGCCGGGATGTACGTCCCGCCGGCCTGCGCGGGCGTGCCGCCGGACACCCCGAACGCGGCCACGGCGGCACCGCCCGCGCACACCACGGCGGCGGCGAGGGCGGTGCCGAGGGCCCACCGGCCCGCAGGCGGGCGTCGGTGACGAGCCACCTGCGACGTATCCAGGCGGGCCGTCTAGGCGCCCACGTGGGTGCTCGCCTTGCGCCAGCGGCGGTAGGCGAACAGGCCCAGGCCGGCCGAGCCGAGCGCCACCGCGGCGCCGCCCGCGGCCAGCGGGAGATTGCTGCCGCCGCCGATGCTGCCGCCGCCGCCGGTGTTGGCGCCGCCCGACGGCGCCGCCGTTGCGCTGGCACTGAACGTCGCCAGCGGCGTCGGCGGGGAAGAAGCGGACGCGGACGCGCTAGCCGTGCTCGGCGTCGGCGTCGGCGTCGGGCTCGATGGCGTCGGCGTCGGCGTCGGCGTGGGCCGGCAGGTGCAGGTCGGTGTCGGGGTCGGGGACGGTGTCGGCGTGTGGCACTGACACGTCGGCGTGGGCGTGGGTGGTGTCGGGGACGGTGTCGACGTGTGGCAGTGGCACGTCGGCGTGGCCGTCGGTGTCGGGGTGCCGGACGGCGGTGTCGCGTGCGCGGCCGTTCCGGTCAGCAATAGCGCGGCCAGGCCCAGGGCGAATCCGCCCGCCAGGACCCTGATGCGCATAGCCATTCCCGCTCCTCTCGCTCGATCACTGTCTGCGGTCGTTTCGGCTCACCAGGCAAACAGGCATCGTAGCGCCTTCCGGCCACGCAAGTTACCAATCCTGGCGATATTTACTCCGTAAAGCGCGCATGACGTGCGATGTGTTACACAATCCAACAAAATCACGCTCTCATCAGGCGAGATTCTCGAACGGACCGCGCTGCGGGCTTACTTACCGGGCGATCCGGGTGGGCTGAGGGGGGTGCGGTGGCATAGGTTCGGTCTCGGCGGCCATTCGAGCTACCGGATCCATTGCGGCGCGTACGGAGAAAGGGGGCCCGATGTCCGACGAGGTGCTGCGGCTGCGCGGCGTCGAGGTCCGCCGGGACGCGGCGGTCCTGCTGCGCAACGTGGACTGGACGGCACACGGGGACGAGCGGTGGATCCTGATCGGGCCGAACGGGGCGGGCAAGACCACCCTGCTCCAGGTGGCCGCCACCCTGATGTTCGCCACCGAGGGCACCGTCGAGGTCCTCGGCGAGCGCCTCGGCGAGGTTGACATCTTCGACCTGCGGCCGCGGATCGGGCTGACCAGCGCCGCGATCGCCGAGCAGGTCCCGCCCGGGGAGAAGGTCATCGACCTGGTGCTCACCGCCTCCTACGCCATCCTGGGCCGGTGGAAAGAGGAATACGACTCCGCCGACGTCACCCGCGCGGTGGAGATACTCGACGCGCTCGGCTGCGCGCACCTGATCAGGCGCAAGTTCTCCACGCTGTCGGAGGGCGAGCGCAAGCGGGTGCAGATCGCCCGGGCGCTGATGCCCGACCCGGAGCTGCTGCTGCTCGACGAGCCGGCCGCGGGGCTCGACCTGGGCGGCCGCGAGGACCTGCTGCGGCGGCTCGCCAAGCTGGCCCGCGATCCCAAGGCGCCGATGATGGTGCTGGTCACCCACCATGTCGAAGAGGTACCCGACGGCTTCACCCACGCCATGCTGCTGCGCCGCGGCTCGGTGCTCGCGGCCGGCCCGATCGAGGAGGTCTTCACCGCGCGGAACCTGTCCCGGTGCTTCGGCATCCAGCTGGAGATCGAGCACCGGCAGTCGCGCTGGACCGCCCGGGCGCGCTGAGCGGGGGGCGTCCCCCGTGGCTAGCACTGAGTTACCACAGGCTGGCTCAACTCGCTCGCGGTCGGTAACGTAGCAAATAAGCCCGGAGACCCGGAACCCCCCGGAACCCCGCACCGGGCGCAGGAGTGAGGCTGCCATGAGTTCTCTGGTCGCGACCATCCTGCTGGTCGTCTTCGTCATCCTGGTGGTCGTGGTGATCAGCCGGTCGGTCCGCATCGTGCCCCAGGCGAGGGCCGGCATCGTCGAGCGGTTCGGCCGGTACCACCGGACCCTGCACGCCGGGCTGAACATGGTGACGCCGTTCGTCGACCGGCTGCTCCCGCTCCTCGACCTGCGCGAGCAGGTGGTCAGCTTCCCGCCGCAGCCCGTCATCACCCAGGACAACCTCGTCGTCAGCATCGACACGGTCATCTACTTCCAGGTGACCGACGCCCGCGCCGCCACCTACGAGGTCGCCAACTTCATCACCGCCGTGGAGCAGCTGACCGTGACCACGCTGCGCAACGTGGTGGGCGGCATGGACCTGGAGACCGCGCTCACCTCGCGCGACCAGATCAACAGCGAGCTGCGCAAGGAACTGGACGAGGCGACGGGCAAGTGGGGGATCCGGGTCGGCCGGGTGGAGCTCAAGGCCATCGAGCCGCCCGGCTCCATCCAGGACTCGATGGAGAAGCAGATGCGCGCCGACCGGGACAAGCGCGCCGCCATCTTGTCCGCCGAGGGGTCCAAGCAGTCGGCCATCTTGACCGCGGAGGGCGAGCGCCAGGCGGCCGTGCTCAAGGCCCGCGGCGACTCCGAGGCGCTCGTGCTCCGGGCCGAGGCCGACGCCAAGGCCCAGGCGGCCCGGGCGCGCGGGCAGGCCGAGGCGATCAGCACCGTGTTCAGGGCCATCCACGAGGGCAACCCAGACCAGCGCCTGCTCGCCTACCAGTACATGCAGATGCTGCCGCAGATCGCCCAGGGCGACGCGAACAAGGTCTGGATCGTGCCGAGCGAGATCGGCAAGGCCCTGGAGGGCATCGGCGGTTTCTTCGGCACCGCCGCCGCGAGCCGGGCCGACGCCCCGCCCGTCCCGGCCCCGCCAGTGTCCGCCGCGTCAGTATCCGCTGCGTCAGGGTCGGGGACGGAGCTCGACGCGCCCGCCGGCCGTCACGCGGGTCTCGAAGGATGGCTGGCGGGCGGTGGCGGGCCCGTGCACGACGGTGCCGTCGGCGATCACGAAGGTGGATCCGTGCCAGGGGCAGGCGATGCAGGCAGCGCCCCGCTCCACGACGATCCGGCCCTGATGCAGGGGCCCTCCGAGATGGGAGCACCGGTCTGACAGCACGCTGACCTCGGCTCCCTGCCGGTACACCAGCAGGGACAGGTAGCCGAGCTGGCGCCGGACCGGGCGCCGGTCGGGCAGTTCGGCCAGCCCGCACAGGTCGTGCCAGCCCAGCCCGGACAGGTGACTGACCTGCTCGGCGTGGCTGGTTCCCGCGCCGAGCCGCAGCGCCAGGTGCCCGCCGAGGTAGGCGCCCATGGTGGCCACGGCGAGCCCGGCCGTCGACAGCGCCCGGCCGTAGCCGGTCCGGCCGCCGGCCCGCGCGGCCAGCGAGCCGAGGAACAAGGTAGCCGCCCCGGCCTGGCAGGCGGCGTGCACCAGGCCGACCCGCTGCTGGTCCTCGTGCAGCGCCGACCAGTCGGCCAGGCCGGTGGCCGCCGCGGGCGCGGTGGCCGCGAGGCCGGCCGCGATCAGCACCGCGGCCGCGCGTTCGGTGCCGCGGAACATGTCGAGCAGGACCGCGGAGGTCCAGCAGCCGAGCGGCAGCCGGACCACCGCGGGATGCGCGGGCTGCCCGAACGGGACGCCGTGCAGGGCATCGGTGCGCGCGCCGGCCGGCAGCGCGCGCACCACGGACTCGGAAAGGCCGTGGACGACCGGGTCGAGGGCGTGCGCGCGCTCGATGCGCTCGGCCAGGGCCGCCGGCCGGGACAGCACGGACGCCTTGCGGGTCTTGCGCGTGCGCCGCGCGGTGGAAAGGAGGGATTGCCGCACGTGTAATGCGTACCCGCGCCCCGCCCCGGCTACCCCCGGCCGGCCCCGGCAGCTTCGTCGCGCAGCCGCTCCAGCTGGCCCCGGACGATCTCCTCGAACCGCCGCTGGAACTCAAGCAGCAGCCGCAGTTCCTCCTCCGAGTAGCTGGCCGCGGCGGCGCGCCACGCCTTGACCAGCGGCCCGAAGGTGGCGGCGACCTCCCGCAGCCCGGGGCCGGCGTTCAGGTCGACGATCACCCGGCGCCGGTCCTTCGGGTCACGTTCCCGCCGGACGAAGCCGCCCTCCTCCAGCCGGTCGAGCACCCCGGTGATCGACGCCGTGGTCAGCCCGGTCCGCCTGGCCAGGTCGCCCGCCGTCATGGGGCCGGTCAGCGCCACGATGTTCAGGCAGTTCAGGTCGGTAACGTTGATGCCGATGCGTTCGGCCGACACCTGGCCGAGCAGCTGCAGGATCGAGCCGGCCCGCCGCATGGCCAGCAGGAAATCCCCCTCCAGCCGCTGCCGCTCCGCGCCGCCCCCGGGCCCGGGCTCGCCCCTTTTCCCGCGCCCCGGCTCACCCTGCCCCGGTACGTCCTGCTCAGGCATGCCGCTCCTCCCGCCGTGCTCCATCATGCCGCCAGCGCCGCGGTGCTCCGTCGTCCCGCCTCGGGCGCCAGGCTCCGTCGGCCCGCCCGGCCATGGTGCTCCATCGTCCCGCCTCGGGCGCCATGCTCCGTCGCGCCGCTCGGGCGGCCTCCAAGTTCGTTCGGAATTCTGATATCTAGGTCTATTAGACAATAGTTTACCAAGATGATAGCTTTCCTAAGTGTAGATCCGGCTGGCCCGACTTGGTCACAGGGTCGGCCCGGTCTCCGTCTGAAGGACGGGGGCATTCGTCACCACTACGAGGGGATCATCACCATGACAAGCACCCAGGAAGGCACCCGCCCGGTCCGGCTCGTCGGGCAGGCGGTAGGGGAGGCACAGGCGTCGCTGAAGAAGATCCTGACCGGCATCCTGGCCGAGTCGGGCACCGGTTACCAGGCCTACCTCGGCCTGCAGCGGCTGACAGCCCTAGGCGGCGAGGCGACCCAGGATGCCTACCAGCGCGACCTGAGCGACTGGCTCGAGCTGGACGCGGCGGCCGCCGCGCGGCTGGCCGGTGACCTGGTCGCAGCCGGCCTGGCCGGGACCGGCCTGGCCGGGACCGGCCCGGCCGGTGTCGGGGGCGGCGCGATCCGGCTCACCGCGCGGGGCCGGGAGCTGCGCGGAGAGGTCCTCGCCGCGTCCGCGAAGATCACCGAGCCGATGCTGGCCGCGATCGACCGCGGCGACCTCGAGACCACCGTCCGGACGCTGGACGAGATCACCAGGCGGGCCCGGGGGATACCGGCCGGCCCGGTCACCACGGAGGGAAACCGATGACCACGCAGAAACTGCCAGGCACCGACGCCGCCAGGCACGGCGCCGGCGACGCCGACCTGACCATCATGCTGGCGGCGCACGACGCGTTCCGCCGCGACCTGACCAGGCTGGCCCGCGCGGCGGCCACCGCCGACCTGTCCGACCCGGCGAAACGCCAGTCGGTCACGGCCGGCTGGGAGCTGTTCAAGCACGAGCTGCACCTGCACCACACCGCCGAGGACGCGATCATCTGGCCGCGGCTGCGGCCGCGGCTGGCGCACAGCGAGCACGCCCTGTCGGTGCTGGACGCGATGGAGGAGGAGCACGAGCGCATCGACCCGCTGCTAGCCGCCGTGGACGCCGCGTTCGCCCAGCGCGCCGGGACCGGGGCACCCGGCGCTGACGGCGCTGACGGCGCTGACGGCCTGGCGGCGGGCGCGGACGACTGGCCGGGGGAGGACCGCCTGGCCGACGTCATCGACGTGCTGGCCAGCACGCTGACCGGGCACCTCGCCCATGAGGAGCGGGACGGCCTGCCGCTGATCGGCGTGGCCCTGACCGCCGCCGAATGGCGCGCCGCGGGCCGCGCGATGGCCCGCCAGAACGGCCTGGCCGACGGGGCCGAGATGTTCGCCTGGATGCTGGACGGCGCCGGCCGCGACGCTGCCGCCGCCACCCTGGGCCAGCTCCCGCCGCCGCTGCGCCTGCTCTACCGGGCCGTATGGAAGCCCCGCTTCCAGAAGACACCGCGCTGGTAGGACGGGAACCACGGGCTGGCCGGTGATTATCCGCCGCCAGCCTGTGCGCGTGTCAGCTTCATGGGGCCGCGCCAGAGGCCCGCATCATGCGGCGCCGATGGCGGCGTCGACTTCGGCCTTGCGCGCGGCGAACTCGGCGGCGTGCTCCTGCTCGACGCGCTCGGCGATGTCCTCGTCGTCGCGCATCAGCGCCTCCAAGTCGCTGTCGGCGGCGTCGAGCACGCCGAGGTCGGCGTAGGCCCGCTGGACCTTCTCGCCCCACAGCCCGATGTCCTTCACGCACGGGACGATCCGGCTGAACAGCAGGGCACGGAAGGCCTGCTGGATGGGCGAGTGCTCGGTGAACTCCAGGCACTCCTCGACGTCGAAGCCCATCCGCTCCCAGACCTCCTGGGCCCGGAACCGGTTCCGCATCAGGTAGCAGCCTTCGACCACGAACTCCTCGCGGTCGGCCCGCTCAGCCGAGGTCAGCGAGGCGTAGTAATCCCGCAGCGCCAGCCGCCCGAACGCGACGTGCCGGGCCTCGTCCTGCATCACGTAGGCGAGCACCTGCTTCACCAGGGCGTTGCCGGTGATGTCGCGGTGCACCCCGAACGCCGCCAGCGCCAGCCCCTCGATCAGCACCTGCATGCCGAGGTAGGGCAGGTCCCAGCGGGAGTCGCTGAGCGCGTCGCCGAGCAGCCGGGCCAGGTCGGCGTTGATCGGGTAGTACAGGCCGATCTTGTCGCGGATGAACCGCTGGTACAGCTCGACGTGCCGGGCCTCGTCCATGGCCTGGGTAGCGGCGTAGAACTTCGCGTCCATGTCCGGCACCGACTCCACGATCCGCGCGGCCACCGTGAGCGCACCCTGCTCGCCGTGCAGGAACTGGCTGAACAGCCAGGATCCCAGGTGCTTGCCGAGCTCGTCGCGTTCGGCCTGGGACAGCTTCTCCCACTGCCGCGACCCGTAGATGGGGACCAGTTCCTCCGACGTCTCCATCACGTTGCACGGGTCGACCGCCAGTGACCAGTCGATCCGCTTGGTGGCGTCCCACTGCTTGTCCTTGCCCCGCTGGTACAGGTCGAGCAGCCGCTGCCGGCCGTCGTCGTACTCCCAGGAGAACCGGGCGGCCCCGGTCGAAGGGACGTCCCAGGTGCCCTGGTCCACCGGCGTCGTGTACAGGTCATAAGTGCTCACGGCGGCCTCCTGAAGCGGCCCGGGACGGCAGCGAAACCCCTCCTTCTCTTACTACCGAGTAACTATGACGGCCGCAATGCCTGGCCGGAGAAATCTGCGGTCCGTGATCCTAGGGCCTGAACCGGTAGCCCATGCCCGACTCGGTGAGCAGGTACCTCGGCCGGGACGGCTCGGGTTCGAGTTTGCGGCGCAGCTGGGCCAGGTAGACCCGCAGGTAGTTGCTCTCCGTCTCGTACGCGGGACCCCAGACCTCCCGCAGCAGCTGCCGCTGGGTGACCAGGCGGCCGCTGTTGCGCACCAGGATCTCCAGCAGCTGCCATTCTGTCGGGGTCAGCCGGACGGCGGAACCGTCAGAACGCGAAACCTGCTTGGCCGCCAGGTCGACGGTGAAGTCCGGCGTCGCCACCACCGGCTCGTCCGGCGCGGGCGACGCGCGGCGGACCGCGGCCCGCAGCCGGGCCAGCAGCTCGTCCATGCCGAACGGCTTGGTCACGTAGTCGTCGGCGCCCGCGTCGAGCGCGGCCACCTTCTGGCTCTCCTGCCCCCACGCGGACAGCACGATGATCGGGATCGACGTCCAGCCGCGGACGCCGTGGATCACCTCGGTGCCGTCCATGTCCGGCAGCCCGAGGTCCAGGATGATCACGTCGGGGCGGTCGCGGGCCACGGCGGCGAGCCCGGTGGTGCCGTCGACGGCCGTGCTGACGTCGTATTCGCGCGCGCTGAGGTTGATCCGCAGCGCGCGCAGGATGGACGGCTCGTCGTCGACGACGAGCACCCGCGTCATGACTCCGCGCCGAGCACGGACTTGTCCTCGCTCGCCACCGGAAGCGTGATCCGCACCGTGAGGCCGCCGCCCGGGGTGTCCGCGGCGGTGATCCGCCCGCCCATGGCCTCGGCGAAGCCCTTGGCCACCGCGAGCCCGAGGCCCACGCCACCGGGGTAGCGGTCGCCGATCCGGGTGAACGGCTCGAAGATGCGCTCCTTCTGCTCGTCGGGCACGCCCGGCCCGTGGTCCACCACCTCGAGCCGCACCGTGCCGCCGTCCAGCGCGGCCTGCAGTTCCGGCGGCCGGGCGGCCGGCGAGTGCCGCAGCGCATTGGAGAACAGGTTGGCCAGGATCCGCTCGAGCAGGCCCGGGTCGGCCAGCACCAGCGGGAAGCCGTCCGGCACGGTCATCTCCAGCCGCAGGCTGTCGTCCAGCCCGCCCACGGCCACCGGGGCCACCTCGTCGATCGCCGTCGGGCGCAGGAACGGCTGCAGCGATCCGGTGTGCAGGCGGCTCATGTCGAGCAGGTTGCCGATGAGGGCGTCGAGCCGGTCCGCGTTCTGCTCGATCGTGGCCAGCAGGTCGGCCTCGTCGGCTGGCGACCATTCCACGTCGGTCTGCCGCAGGCTGCTGACCGAGGCCTTGATCGAGGCCAGCGGGGTGCGCAGGTCATGGCTGACCGCGGCGAGCAGCGCGGTCCGCATCCGGTTGCCTTCGGCCAGCGCCTCGGCCTGGGCGGCCTGGGTGCGGAGCCGTTCCCGGTCCAGCGCGGCCGCCGCCTGGGCGGCGTACCCGGCCAGCAGGGCCTGGGTGGCGGTGGCCGCCTGCCCGCTGACCAGCAGGGTCAGGTCGCCGCGGATGTCGATGCGGGTGGCCGCCGCCAGGCGGCCGTCGACGCCGCTCGAGGCGGCGCGCACCCACCGGCCGCCGGCTCGCTCCTGCAGCTCGGCCTGGCCGCCATGGGTCCGGGTGAGGTGATCGAGCACGGCCGCGGGTGAGTCGGCGCCGCCGAGCACGGTCTGCGCCAGCTCGAGCAGCGAGGCCGCTTCTTCCCTGGCCGCCGCGGCCTGGACGGCGCGCCGGGCGGCGAGGTGGACCATGCTGCTGACGGCGACCGCGACGGTCACGAAGAGCAGCAGCGCCAGCATGTTCTTCGGCTGCTGGATGGTGAACGTGTGCAGGGGCACGGTGAAGTACCAGTTGAGCAGGAGGCTGGCCGCCACCGCGGCGAGCACGGCCGGCCAGAAGCCGCCGAGCACCGTGATCGTGACCACCGCGACGAGGTAGATGAGCAGGTCGTCGGCTAGGTCCAGGTGCGGCCGCCAGGCCGCGAGCACCGCGGTCAGCAGCGGCAGCAGGACCGCGGCCAGCAGCACGCCCGCCAGCCGCCGGCGGACGCTGATCGCCGCGGCCGTCCCGCCGCCGGGCCCGGCATCGGCCGGGACCCGCTTCGGCGCGGCGCGGCCTGCCCGCGTGCGCGTACCCATGCTTACCAGTGTGCGTCGTCGCCAGTACCAGCGGAACACCAGCCCGGACCCGGCGCCGGCCAGCGCGCACACGCCGACGATCACGGCGGCGTGCGCGGACGCCGGCCCGGCCGGCCGCAGCTGCGCGTAGGGCGGCCGGGAGAAGCCCGCCGTGGTGAGCCAGCCGATGCCGGCCAGCAGCACCGACGCGACCGGCTCGGCCGCGAACGACATCACGCCGGCGATCGCCGCGCAGGCGATCAGCACCCCGGTGGCGGGCAGCCGGCCGTGCAGCGCGGCGGCCACCGTGCCGACGGCCAGGAACATGGCGAAGCCGGCCGGCAGCGCGTACGGCGCCGGCATCGGGCGCTGGGCAGGACGTCTCATCTCTTGCTATTCCAGTCCCGGTACCGGGCGATATCAGCGGTCTTGACGGATCCTTAACGCCCAGCTCAGAAAGCTTGACGGGCCGCATACGGCGGCGGCCGGGCCGCGCGCATAGCGTCGTGACTTGACCAGCGAACCAGCAGGACCAGCGGAAACCAGCGCACGGAACGGAGCGGGAAGCCCAGTGACGGAGCTAGGAGCCTAGTGGCTGTGCGTAAGGCGGCCAGCTTGCTCGAGGGCGGCCAGGGGAACGCACTTCCCGAGACCTACTGGTATTCGGTCAAGCGCCGCATGCTCGGCCCGCCGATGGTCAACGAGCAGCTCCGCACCGAACGGCTGTCCAACCCGCTCGCGCTGGGCGTGCTGTCCTGTGACGGGATCTCGTCGGCCAACTACGGCTCGGAGCTGATACTCCATGAGCTGCTGCCGTTCTTCGGCCTGACCGCGTTCACGCTCTTGCTCCCGATGACCGGAGTGATCCTGCTCGGCGTCGCGCTCGTCGTGCTCTCCTACCGCGAGGTGGTGAGCGTCTACACCCGGGCCGGCGGCTCATACGTCGTGGCCAGGGAGAACTTCGGCCCCCGGGTCGCGCAGATAGCCGCGGTCGCGCTGATGGTCGACTACATCGTGACCGTGGCCGTGCAGACGGCGGCCGGCAGCCAGGCGGTCTTGTCCACCTTTCCCGTCCTGGCGCGTCCTCTTGGCGACAAGACCACCCTGCTGATCATCGCGGTCGGCTCGACCCTGATCATGTGCTACGTCAACCTGCGCGGCGTCCGGGAGAGCGGCCGGACGTTCGCCCTGCCGACCTACCTGTTCTCCGGAGCGGTCGGCCTGATGATCGTGGTCGGCCTGGCCCGGGAGGCGTTCGGCGGCGGGCTGTCGCACGTCACGTGGCACGCCGGGACGGTGTCGGTCCAGCACCACGCGAGCGGGCTGCTCACCTTCGCCGCCGTTTACACGCTGGCGAAGGCCTACGCGAACGGCGGTTCCTCGCTGACCGGGATCGAGGCCGTCTCGAACGCGGTCAGCGCGCTGCGCCCCCCGGAGGGCCGCAACGCCCGGCATCTGCTGGTGATCCAGGGCACGATCGTGGGCGCGCTGATCGCCGGGATCTCCTGGCTCGCGTACCTCACCCACGCGGTTCCGTACGAGAGCGGCGTCCCGACCGTGCTGTCCCAGGAAGCCAAACTCATCTTCGGCCACACGTTCCTCGGGCAGGTCCTGTTCTATGTTCTGCAGATCGGCGCGGCTTCCATCTTGTTCACCGGCGGCAACACCAGCTTCAGCGGGTTCCCGTTCCTGGCCAGCTTCGTCGCCGAGGACTCGTTCCTGCCCCGCTGGCTGAGCAAGCGGGGGCACCGGCTGGTGTTCTCCAACGGCATCGTGGTGCTCACCGTGCTGGCGCTGTCCCTGCTGCTCGCCGTCGGCGCCAACACCAACAACCTGGTGCCGTTCTACGCGATCGGCGTGTTCACCGGCTTTTCCATGGCCGGCTTCGGCATGGTGCGCTACCACCTGCGGCAGCGGGAGCAGGGCTGGCGGCGCAGGCTGATCATCAACCTCACCGGCGGGATCTACACCGCGCTGGTGGTGCTGATCTTCGCGATCGTGAAGTTCACCGCGGGCGCCTGGCTGGTGGTCGTGGTCTTCCCGATCGGGGTGCTCGCGTTCATCCGGCTCAACCGGGAGTACCGCACCGAGGCCCGGGTGCTGGAGAGCATCGGTGAGCGCCGGGCGTCCGGGGTGCCGCAGAACCAGCCGAACTACACCCGCCGGGTGGTCATCGTCTTCGTGGACGACTTCGACCTGTCCACCATCGCCGCGCTGCGGTACGCGAAGAGCATGCGGCCCACCACGGTACGTGCCGTGCACTTCGTCATCGACAGCGAGCAGGCCGAGCGGCTGCGCCAGGCCTGGCTGCCGGATCGCAGCGTGTCGCTCGAGTTCGTGGACTGCCCGGACCGCCGGCTGACCCGGTGCGCCGCCGATCTGGTCAGCCACGAGGCGGAGGTGCCGGGCACGCAGGTGACCGCGATCCTGCCCAGGCGCAGCTTCTCGCCGCTCCTCGGCAGGCTCCTGCACGACCGCACGGCGGACAAGATCGCCGGCGTGGTCAGCCGGGTGCCGAACGCCGCGGCGACCATCATCCCGTTCGACGTGCAAAACCGGCTGCGTGTGCTGCAGGAACGCCAGGCCGTGCGCGAAGGCGCTTCGCCTGCCGGCCCGACACCGGTGCCGGGGCCGGCCGCCAATGGCGGGACGGCCGGACGCCAGCACCGGCCGGTGGCGGCCACGGCCGCCACCCCAGGCGAAGAAGACAAGCCCGAGCCGCTGCCCGGCGCCGGCGGGTACGACCGGCCCGTACCGCCACCGGGCGCTACCCCCATCGGCTCCATCCATGGGCCGGGCCGGGTCACCGTCGAGGGTCGCGTCCGCGTCGTGGAGATCCGGTCCGTGGAACGGAACTCCGTGCTGGCCTGCGAGATCTCCGATTCCACCGGGGACCTCACCGCCTTGTTCTACGGCCGTTCCCGCATTCCCGGGCTGATGTGCGGAGCCAGGGTCCGGTTCCGCGGTCCGGTCGGCATCAAGCATGATGCCCCGGTCATGGCTAATCCCGCGTATGAGCTCATCGTCCCGCCGTCGACGGGCAAGCCCGATGGGGGCGGCGAGTGAACGGGCCGAACGAGCGGGCTCGTGCGCTGGCGAGGTCCGGGGCTACACCGCGGGGAAGATCAGCTCGTAGGCGGGATTGATCATGACCGGGGAGCCGTCCTTGATGCCGACCGAGCCCTTGAACCGGACCCGGCCTCCGCACACGATGCCGGGGATGTGCGAGCGGCCGTAGAACAAGGCGGTGAGCGCGCCGGTCCCGTCGGATATCTCGCAGGCCAGCACGGAGTTCCGCTCGACCGGCCTGATCTCCACCACCCGGATCCGGCCTTCGACGGTGGCCCGGCCCGGCTTGGTCAGCGAGCCGATCGGCGTGACGCCGGGCACCGTGGACGGCTTGTCGCCCGGCTGGCCGGCCTGCGGCCCGCGCTGCCCGTTGGCCTCGTCCGGCCCCTTCTTCCTGAGCAGGCCGCGGGCCTTCGCCGCCGACTCAGGCAGCGGCGCCGTGGCGGCCGGGCTCTCCCCGTCCGCCTGGGCCCCGTGCGCCTGGGCCCCGCCCAGGGCGGAGGCGTCCAGGGTGCCGGCCGCCATCTTGGCGGCATGGCGCTCCTGCAGGACCTGGACGCGGCTCTCCACGTCGTAGGGCACGATGGTCGCGGCCGACCGCGGGATGCGGCTCACCACCGCGGCGATCTTGTCCGCGGTGCGGTCGTGCAGCAGCCGCCCGAGCAGCGCGGAGTAGCTGCGCCTGGGCAGCACCACGGTCACGTGCGTGCCCGGGTCGCTGGCCTCCTGCTCGACCAGTTCGGCCGCCGCCCGGAGCAGCCTGCGGTCGGAGACGTCGATGAAGTCCAAGGGGACGCCGCGGTCGGCGCGAGTCCATTTCTCCCGCAGCTTGTCGGCCTGGACGCTGTCGATGACGAAGTGCACCGCGCGGATGCTGGTGGGCCGCATGCTCCGCGCGTACCGGAGCGCGGCCAGCGTGGCCAGGTCGAAGCCGTCCACGAAGACGAACACGGTGCGGCGGCTGTAGTGCGGAGGCGGCGGCGGCTGGTTCTCGCTGATCGTCTCGAGCACCTCGGTCTCGGCCGTGTACTCGCGGTTCATCCTGATCAGCGCCGGGACCAGGACGGCGAACAGCACGACGACCACCCAGGCACCCTCGGTGAACTTCACCACCGCGAAGATGCCTACGACGATGACCGTCATCACGCCGGCCGAGAAGTTGATGACCATCCGGCGCCGCCAGCCCGGCGTGCGGTGCCTGCTGTGGTACCTGGCCATGCCGAAGCCGGCCATCGAGAAGGCGGTGAACACGCCGATGGCGTAGAGCGGGACCAGGTTGTTGACGTCCGCGTCCTTGATGACCAGCAGCGCCACGGACACGATGGTCAGCAGGATGATCGCGTTGGAGAACACCAGCCGGTGCCCCCGCTTGAGCAGCCACCTGGGCAGGAACGAGTCGCCGGCCACGTAGCTGGTCAGGAACGGGAAGCCGTTGAAGCTGGTGTTGCCGCCGGTGTACAGGATCAGCATCGTCGCGGCCTGGACCAGATAGAAGAGAGCCTGCCCCACGAACGTATGCCCGAAGACGAGCTTGGCCTCCTGGGCCAGCACGGTCGGATAGCCGCTCTTGTACGGCGTGGCGTGCGTGGCGTGCGCCAGCCAGGAGATGCCGGCCACCAGGACGCCCAGGATCGCGCCCTCGGCCATGAGCACGCGGCGGGCGTTCCGGCCCTCCGGCGGCCGGAACGCGCCCACGGCGTCAGAGACCGCCTCGATGCCGGTCAGCGACGCGCCGCCGTTGGCGAACGCGCGCAGCAGGGTGAAGATCATCACGCCGGTGATCAGCCCGGCCGAGCCGGAGCCGAGACCGTAGGTGCCGGTCAGCGCGTGCGGATCGGGCTGCGGCAGCTTTCCCAGCACTTCGCGGACCAGCCCGACGACGATCATCAGGATGACCGCGCCCGAGAACAGGTAGGTCGGCACGGCGAAGGCCCGGCCCGCCTCCTTGAGCCCCCGCAGGTTCCCCAGGCACATCAGCAGCACCACGCCGACGCAGATCTCGAGTTTGTAGGGGCCGATGCCGGGGAAGGCGGAGGCCACCGCGGCCGTACCCGCCGCGACCTGGACCGCCACGGTCACCACGTAGTCGATGAGCAGCGCGACCGCGCACACCTGGGCGATGCGCGGCCCGAAGTTCTCCCGCGCCACCACGTACGATCCGCCGGGCCTGATGTAGACCATGACGATCTCGCGGTAGGACAGCAGCACGAGCACCATGACGAACAAGATGACCAGGGTCATGGGCAGGATCAGGCTGAACGCCGCGATGCCGAGCGCGGGCACCAGCACGATGAGGATTTCCTCGGTGCCGTAAGCCGAGGAGGAGATGCCGTCCGGCGACAGCACGCCGAGCGCGAGCGGGTTGGACAGCCGCTGCTCTCCGAGGTCCTGGTTGACCAGTGGCGGTCCCAGCAGTCGGCGCTTGGTCGAGTACCAGAATGTGTCGGGCAGGCCAGCGCTTCTCTCGAGCAAGCCTGCTGCCTTCCGCGTGGCCACTGATCTGCGCCTTTCATCGGGTCTCAACGCTTTTTGGGCGCCAGAGCCTTCATACCACCACAACCGGGGGAAGGCGATGGCGTCCGGCCGACGTCATCGCCCGCCGTTGGGGACGTTCGGCGAGCGCTTTACTCAAAGCACCCTTCTGATCACTCAACGTAGGCTAATCTCACGCTTCGAGTCCGTAAAAATTCGTAGCGTTAGAAGGGTTTATTCATGTCCGAACGTTACTGGCAGCGACCCGCGCTGGCCACCACCGCACTGGCCTTGCTGGGCGCCGCCGCCGTCGCCGGCTGCGGTAACTCGGCCAGCACCAGCCAGGCCGGCGCGACGCAGACGGCCGGGGTGGCCGCCGCCACCGGGCATAAGAGCTTCACCGCCGCCCAGCTGAGGAACGCGCTGCTGACCAAGGTGGGCGGGGCCCGTCCGGCCGCGCCCGCCGAAGCCGGTGACTACGGGACCCTGCCGGACGTGCGGACGAGCAAGCAGACCATGCACGGCGTCAAGGTCACCCCGGCCAGGTGCGCCCAGGCCACGGTGACCGGCTTCAACTCGGCCGCGTTCGCCCACGCCCCCGCGTCCGTGGTGACCTTCCGGGTCGGCCGCGATGGCGTGTCCGAGGTGCTCGTCTCGGCGACGCCGCAGATCGCGACGATGGCGCTCGGCAACAGGCTGCCGGCCGGCTGCGCGCACTACACCGCGGCGGTGGACGGCAAGACCTTCCGCTACTCGGTGAAGGAAGTCCCGTTCTCCGACTTCGCCACTCAGGCCCGGGCGCTGAACGTCAAGGCCGCGGGATACGCCGAGGTCGACGTCTGGTCAGTGGTCTACCGCGGCGCCGGGTTCGTCGGCGCGGTCACGATCGTCGGCCCCGACGCCTCGGCGGCGGGCGCGAAGAACCTGGCCAGGCAGGCTTACGCGTACGCCGCCCAGTCGCTGTCGTAGCTTGACCGCTGGTGCAGACTGGTGGCATGAATGACGCGTCACCACGTTTCCGTTCGGTACTCGACGGCTTTGCCGCGTACAAGCCGGGCCGGACACCGGTCAGTTCGGCCGGCCAGACGCACAAGCTCTCATCTAACGAATCCCCTCATCCGCCGCTGCCCTCGGTGGTGGACGTCATCGCCGAGGCGGCGCGAACGGTCAACCGGTATCCGGACAACGGCGCGCAGGTCCTGATCGAGGCCATCGCGGCCAAGTTCGGGGTCCCGCCGCAGCATGTCGCGGTCGTTCCTTCGAGGCGTACCCGACGCTGTCCGATCTTGCCGCGGCGGACTCGGTCCGGGTCCCGCTGCGCGGGGAAACCCATGACCTGGCGGCGATGGCCGCCGCAATCACCCCGCGTACCAGGCTGATCTTCGTGTGCAACCCGAATAACCCGACCGGCACCGTGGTGCACGCCGCCGGACTCGAGGCGTTCCTCGACCAGGTGCCCGCCGACTGCCTGGTCGTGCTCGACGAGGCCTACCGGGAGTACATCCGCGACGAGGCCGTGCCCGACGGCACGGACCTCTACCGGAACCGGCCGAACGTCGCGGTCCTGCGCACCTTCTCCAAGGCGTACGGCCTGGCCGGGCTGCGGACCGGGTTCCTGATCGCGCACGAGCCGGTCGCGGCCGCGGTCCGGATGACCATGCTGCCGTTCAGCGTGAACAGCATCGCGCAGGCGGCCGCGGTGGCGTCGCTGGCCGCCGAGGACGAGCTTTTCGAGCGTG
>WNGG01002585.1_pt1 | contig 35844 bp, 34 predicted proteins | sample 5400661 | NCBI WGS metagenome assembly WNGG01 (sample SAMN13153372, study PRJNA577476) | soil metagenome | isolation source: 100 cm soil or saprolite under Garry oak tree replicate 1 | place: USA:California | collected 2016-06-15
CGACCGAACAAAGCCGCTTACTGTAAGGCGCGAGGATGGCGCCGCTAGCGCTTCCGAACGTATACGTGAAGCCGACCCAAGCTGCGCAAAGTCTCGGTGTGTTGGCCCGGGCCCGCGAGACCCAGGCCAGCCGGCGCCATCGTCGCTTCGGCCTGGTACCGGCCTCCCGCGGCGGAGCCGCGGGGACCCCAGTGGACGTTTCAGGCCGGGGAAGGTAGAGATGTTTAATTAGCGTATGGCTGATGTGGGGAGGATGGTCCTCTTCTTCGGCGTGGTCCTCGTGATCGTCGGCGGGGCACTCATGCTGTTCGGCCGGCTCCACCTACCGGGCGATTTCACGTTTCGGAGCGGCAACCTCGTGGTCTCCGTCCCGATCGCGACGAGCATCGTGGTGTCCGTGCTTCTCACGGTGGTCCTCAACCTCGTCTTCCGGCAGCGGTAGATGGGTAGTACGTACACTGATCGGCTGCCGTGCACATAGTCCTCAGCGGCCCCATCCGCCTGATCGTCGTCGCCGTCCTGATCTTCTCGCTGTTCATCGACGGCGCCGGTTACGTCTACCGCATCGCCAACCACCTGCCGCTGACGGGTGATGTGGCGGGGCTGCCGCCCAACTTCGGCGGCTGGCAGCTCTACTTCCACAAAGGCCTCGACCTGGCGGGCGGCACCCACATCGATTACGAGCTCACCAACTTCCCGGCCGGCCAGAGCCGCGCCGACGTCCAGCAGAGGACGATTGCGGTGATCAACAAGCGCGTCAACGCGCTCGGCGTCAACGAGCCTCAGATTCGAGGCGCGGGCACCAACTACAACCGGATTACCGTGGACCTCGCGGGCGTGAATGCCGCCCAGGCGCAGAAGACGATCGGCGCCGTGTCCAAGCTCGTCTACACGAAGTGGGTCCCGGACGCGAAGGTCACGGGCGGTCCCGAGCCCGGGTACAAACCCGCGCTCACGGGTCTGACCGGAGACGACATCTCGAGCGCGAACGCGACGATCGACTCCACGGGCACGAGCTGGGTCGTGAACATCGGCTTCACCTCCCGCGGGGCGACGCTGTTCGACAACCTCACGCGCGACAACGTCGCGGCCTGTCCGGGTGACGTCAACACCTCCGCGACGGCCAACTGTCCCCAGCGCCACCTCGCGATCTGGCTCGACCTCACCCAGCAGGACATCGACAGCTGGGAAGACCCGTCGTATGCCGCAAAGGTCAGCGCTCCCTACGACCCCGGCTGCCTTGCCGCGCAGACCGAGTCGACCGTCTGCGGAAAGTTTCTGACCGACCCCATCACCATCCAGGAGATCGCCGGCGGCAACGCGACGATCTCGGGCTCGTTCACCCAGCAGAGCGCCAACGACCTCGCGACCGGCATCAACTCGGGCTCGCTGCCGGTCGATCTGGTGGCGCTCGACGTGACGCAGGTGAGCGCGACGCTAGGTGCCGAGGCCGTCAAGCTGAGCCTGGCGGCCGGGCTGCTCGGTCTGTCGATCGTGGTGCTGTTCATGATCCTGTACTACCGCGTCCCCGGCTTGCTCGCGAGCCTGGCGCTGTTCTTCTACGCGGGGGTGGTGCTCGCGCTGTTCAAATTCATCCCGGTGACGCTGACCCTAGCCGGCATCACTGGCTTCATCTTGTCCGTGGGCATGGCGGTCGACGCCAACGTGCTGATCTTCGAACGGTTCAAAGAAGAGGTGCGCGCCGGGCGAACCATCGCCGCCGCGGTGGATGCGGCTGTGCGGCGCGCATGGCCGGCGATCTGGAACTCCAACGGTTCCACCCTCTGGACGTGCGCCGTTCTTGGTTTCGTCGGGCCGTCGGCGGTCAAGGGGTTCGCGCTGACGCTCGCGATCGGGGTCCTGGTCAGCCTCGTGTCGGCGATCGTGGTGACTCACAACCTGCTCGCGATCGTGCTGATCTCCAGCCGCTTCCGGCGCGCGAGCCTGCTGGGGGTCGACCGTGTCCGAGCTGTCTGACGTCAAGGCAGAGGAACAGGCTGCGGACATCGTTCCGGACGGGGCCACCAAAGAGCCGGAGAAACAGCCAGAACCTGTAAGACCGCCAAGAGTCCGCCGGCTCAACCTCATCGGCCGGCGCAACCTGTTCTTCGCCCTCTCCCTGATCATCATCGTCCCGGGCATCCTCTCGATGGCGACCCGCGGGTTCCTGCTCGGCATCGACTTCGCGGGAGGGACCGAGCTGACGGTCGACTTCGCGAATCACCCGACGCTGCCTCAGGTGGAGGCGGCCGTCGACTCCGAAAACGCGAGTGGTTCCGTGATCCAGACAACCGGCGGCGGCTACATCCTCCGCTACCCGCCGCTGACCGCGGCGCAGACGACCAATATCCAGAACGACCTGCAGGGCAAGCTCGGCCCGATGGCCGTGCAGCAGATCCTCGAGGTGGGTGGGACCATCGCGGGCGAGACCATCGAGCTCTCGCTGCTGGCCGTGGCCATTGCCGCGACCGGACTCCTGATCCTCCTCTCGATCTGGTTCCACAACGTGCCCGGCGGATGGCGGGCGGGTTTTCAGTTTGGCGGGTCGGCCGTCGCCGCCCTGCTGCATGACGTATTCGTGCTCACTGGCATCTTCTCGATCCTCGGCAAGGTGTTCAACCTGCGTATCGGCGAGATCGATGCGTTCTTCGTGACCGCCGTGCTGACCGTCGTGGGCTTTTCGGTCCACGACACCGTCGTCGTGTTCGACCGGATCCGCGAGAACCTGCGGGTGAGCCAGCGCCTGTCGTTCGAGCAGGTCGTGAACCTCAGCATCATGCAGACCGCGGCACGGTCGATCATCACGAGCTTCACGGTCGTCCTGGTCCTGGCCGCGATCCTGATCGCGGGCGGGCCGAGCCTGCAGGGCCTGGCCCTGGCGCTGATGATCGGCATCGTCTCCGGCACGTACAGCTCGATCTTCAATGCCGCGCCGTTGCTGGTCGTTTGGCGGAAGCTGCAGCCCGTGCGGTAACCAGACGGCGCGGGAGGGACGGCGAGCTATTCGGTGATCCAGGCGACCGCAGTGCTGGGCGCCGCCGAGCATCGCAGCAAAGCGTATTCGTCAATACGCGTCGCGAGAAGCGCAGGCGGCAACGACGCAATGCGGCGCCTGGGCGCCGAAGAGCCGCCGGCCCTCTCGCGTCCGGCTGGTAACGTTACGCCAGAAGAAGACATCGGACATGCCGACCTGGCCCATATCGTCGATCAAGGAGCTGCTCGAGCCCACGCTCAATCACATGGGCTATGAGCTGTACTCGCTCGACCAGTCGGGCCACGCGGGGCGTACCCTTCGCATCTCCATCGACCACAATGAGCCGATCACGATCGAGGACTGCGAGCGCGTCAGCAGAGTCGCCGGGCCCCTGCTCGACCATGCAAACCTGATTCAGGGTCCCTACGACCTCGAAGTCTCTTCGCCGGGGGCGGAGCGCCCGCTGCGCACACATCACGAGTACGAGCGGTTCAACGGCAAGCGGGTCAACATCCGCTATCGAAGCGGCGATTCCGAGTCGGTCGTCGAGGGTCAGCTGGTGGCCGTCGACGGCGCCGGCGTCGCAGTGCAGTCGCCCGGCGCGCGCGGAAGAGCGCCGGTGATCATTCACATCGCATGGGAAGACGTTGTCGCGGGCAGGCTCGCGGTCGCAATCTGAGCCGTCCACGGAGAGCCTTGCCGAAGCGCTGAGCGCGCTTTGCGCCGAGGTCGGCATTCCCTTCGAGGAGATGCTGCACACCGTCGAGAGCGCGCTTGCGGCTGCATACACGCGCGCGTTCAATGCCCCTGGCCACGTGACGGTGAGGCTCGACACCACTACTGGCGCGCTTGAGGTGCGGAGCAAAGTTGTGCGTCCGGACGGGACGAGCGTCGAGCAGGAACTGCCTTCTGAGGACTTCAAGCGCATGGCTGCGCAAACCGCAAAGCACGCCGTCCTGCGTCACATCCACGACCTCGAGCGGGACAAGGTCCTCCGCGACGTGGCCGAGCACAGGGGTGAGCTCGCGACCGGAATCGTCGACCGGATCGAGTCAGGCATCGTCTACATCGACCTTGGACGGGCGGAAGGCGTGATGCCACCCGAGGAGCAGATTCCCGGCGAGCAGCTCCAGCCCGGCCGTCCCGTGCTGGTCGTCATCCTCGAGCCGCAGAACAACCGGAGGCAGGCGCAGGTCCGTGTTTCCCGTGGCGGCCGCGCGTTCGTCCACCGCCTGCTCGAGGCGGAGGTGCCGGAGATCAAGGCGGGTACGGTCCAGGTGCGCGCCATCGCGCGCGAGCCGGGGCTCCGGACGAAGATCGCCGTCTCGTCGAGCGAACCGAGTCTCGATCCCGTCGGCGCATGCGTCGGGCCGAAGGGGGTTCGGCACCGCGCGATCCTGAGCGAGCTCGCAAGCGAGCACGTCGACATCGTGCCGTGGTCGGAGGACCCGGAAGCTTTCGTCGCGGCGGCGCTCGGCCCGGCCAAGGCCGAAAAAGTATCGATCGACCGCGTGACCCGCACGGCAACCGTCCTGGTGCCGAAGGGCCAGCTTTCGCTGGCGATCGGCCGCGACGGTCAGAACGCCCGCCTGGCGGCCAAGCTGACGGGCTTCCGGATCGACATCAAGCCCAGCGAGACTGTGGAACCGGTTGGCGAAGGCTCGTCGTCAGCCGATTAGGACCTGCGTCGCCTGCCGGCAGGAGGCCGGCAAGGCCGAGCTGATCCGCGTCGTGCGCCGTCCCGAAGGCGGCGTCGCGGTGGACAGAGCAGGTCGTTTGAGTGGCCGGGGGGCATATGTGCACGCGGACCCAACCTGCCTCGCAACGGCCCGCAAAAGGCGCGCCCTGGACCGTGCCCTGGGGACGGTCGTGCCCCCCGAAATCTGGTCCGAAATTGCGTAGATAGGTCTCCTCCCCATTCATGGGGAGGTGGCGCCGCGGCGCCGGAGGGGGGACCCGCCTCAGGTTTCGAATTCGCCCTGGGCGGCATAATCAGTAGTTCCAGATGAAGGCACACGAACTCGCGCGCGAACTTGGCATCAGCCAGAAGGAGCTGGTCAACTTCCTGCAGCAGCGCAGATTGACCCGCAACACCGCGGCGCCTCTAGCGCCCGGTGCGATCGAGGCTGCCCGGACCGCGTTCAAGCCGGCGACCGTGACCAAGATCGAAACGAACGGGGATCGCCGCGCCGTTCTTCCACCCACCCTGTCAGTCAAAGACCTGGCGGACAAGCTGAGCGTCAGCCCGGTTGAGGTCATCAAGAAGCTGATGGCTTCGAAGATCCTCGTCACCATCAACCAGGTAATCGACTTCGCCACAGCCGAGATCGTGGCCGACGAGTTCGGCTACACGGTCGAGCCGGTGGCCAGCGAGGACGTGATCGCGGTCGAGTCGGCGGAGGGCGAGGGCAACGTCGTGACCACGTCGCGCGAGGAGCTGTTCTCGCTCGCCAACGAAGACCCGACCAAGCTCAAACCGCGTCCGCCCATCGTGACCGTGCTCGGGCACGTGGACCACGGCAAGACCTCGATCCTCGACGCTATCCGCCAGACCCGCGTGGCGGCGGGCGAGGCCGGTGGCATCACCCAGCGGATCGGCGCCTACAAGATCGAGACGGCGGACGGACATCCGGTGGTGTTCATCGACACGCCCGGCCACGAGGCGTTCACAGCCATGCGCGCCCGCGGCGCCCAGGTGACAGACCTCGTGGTGCTGGTCGTCGCAGCCGATGACGGCGTGATGCCGCAGACGGTCGAGGCCATCCACCACGCGCGCGCGGCCAAGGTGCCGATCATCGTCGCGATCAACAAGATCGACAAGGACAACGCCAACCCGGAACGCGTCCACCAGCAGCTCGCCGAGCAGGGCATCGTGACGCGGCACTACGGCGGCGAGCACGAATGCGTCCATCTCAGCGCCAAGACCGGCAAGGGGATCGACGACCTCCTGACGACGATCGTGCTTTCCTCCGACATCCTCGAGCTCAAAGCCAATCCCGACCGCCATGCGATCGGGACCATCGTCGACGCTCACCTGGAGCGCGGTCGGGGTCCGGTGGCGACCGTCCTGGTGCAGGCCGGAACGCTCAAGGTCGGCGACGACTTCGTGTGCGGCCACATCTACGGCCGCGTCCGCGCCCTGGCGGATGATCGGGGCGGGAGCGTGACCGAAGCGCCACCGGCGACGCCGGTCGTCGTATCGGGTCTGAGCGAGGTCGCCCAGGCGGGTGACATCTTCCAGGTCGTCGGCTCGGAAAAGGCAGCCCGCCAGATCGCCCTGACCAAGCTCACCGAGAAGCGCGCGCAGGAAGCGGCTCGCGACGTCGCACCTCGCATCACCCTCGAGGACCTGGCCCGCCGAGCCAAGGAAGGCGAGGTCAAGGAGCTGAGCCTGGTTGTCAAGGCCGACGCGCAGGGCACGCTCGAGGCGCTGCTTGCGGCGCTGCAGAAGATCGAAGACCCCGTCGTCGCGATCAAGATCGTCGGACAGGGTGTGGGTGCGGTCAGCGATTCCGACCTGCTGCTCGCCGGCGTGTCGAGCGCGATCATCGTGTGCTTCAACCTCAAGCCGACCCCCTCCAGCACCGCCGCAGCGGAACGCGCGAAGGTGGAGGTGCGGTACTACGACGTCATCTACAAGCTCACCGAAGACGTGGAGCGCGCGGCGAAGGGCTTGCGCGAGCCGACGTATCGTCAGATTCGCGAGGGCAGAGTCGAGGTAATCATCCCGATCAAGATCCCGCGCACCGGCCTGATCGCCGGGAGCCGCGTAGTGGAGGGCAAGGTCAGCCGTGGAGGCTGGGTCAAGCTTTTCCGGGCCAGAGAGATGGTCCATGAAGGACGGATCAACTCGCTCAAGCACTTCAAGGAGGACGTGCGTGAGATGCCGGCCGGCCAGGAGTGTGGCATCGGGCTCGAAGGCTGGGAAGACTTCCAGCCCGGTGACACGATGGAGACGTATCGACTCGAGCGGGAAGAAATTTAAGCGAGCCGTGGCTCTGCTGAATGCGGAGGTCGAAATGACCAGCTACCGCGCGGACCAGGTGGGGGAGCAGGTGCGTGAGGAGATCATGTCCATCATCCGGCGCGAGCTCAAGGATCCACGCATCGGATTCGTCAGCATCACCGCCGTGCGCATGTCGCCGGATTTGCGGGCAGCGCGCGTTCGCGTCAGCGTGCTCGGCAACCCAGATGAGCAAAAGGCCTCGATCAAGGGTCTCGTGTCAGCAAAGGGTTTGATCCGGCACGAGCTCGGCCGGCGTCTGCATAACCTGAAGTTCTCGCCTGAGCTCTGGTTCGAGCTCGACTCATCGATCGAGTACGGCGTGCACATCTCGGAGCTGCTCAAAGAGGTGCTGCCGCCGGACAGCAATGGAGGCGACAGCCCCTCCCACGCTATGCGCCACCTGCGGGACAAGCCCGTTAAGGACGCGCAAGACGCGCCTCCTGATCGCCCCATGAATGGGGAGGATAGGGAGCAGACGAAATAGCAACCGCCAAACGCGACAAGCCGCACACCTATGACGAGATCAAGGAGCTCATCGAGGCGAACCAGGAGATCCTGATCTTCGGTCACAAGGACGCAGACGGCGACACGCTCGGCTGCAGCCTCGCTTTCGCCGAGGCGCTTCGCACGGAGGGCAAGGACGTCTGGGTGCTGGTGCCGCCGCCGCTGCCACAGATGTACGGGTTCCTGCCGGGATTCGACGACATACAGGCCGAGCCTCCGCGTGGCGTCGACCCCCAGCTCGTCTTTTTCTTCGACTCCGGCAACCTCGAGCGCTCAGGCAATGCCGTGCGGAGCATCGCCACCCACGCCACCCTGATCAACGTCGACCACCATCCCTCGAACACGCGGTTCGGCGACATCAACGTCATCGACCCCAACGCGTCCGCGGTCGGCCAGATGGTCATGGAGATGCTCGACCACTTCGGTTATCCCATCACATCCACCATCGCCACCAGCCTGTACGTCGCGCTGTTGACCGACACGGGTGGGTTTCGACACGAGAACACGACTCCGCGTGCTCTCGAGGATGCGGCCCGTCTCGCGCGCCTCGGCGCCGATCCCGGCCACATAGCCACGCAGGTCTACAAGATGCGGCCCGAGACCACTCTCAAGCTGAGTGGCATCGCCCTCGCCACCATGAGGGTGGAGATGGATGGCCGCCTCGCGTGGGCGAAGGTGACGCGGCGGATGCTGAAAGAGGCGAACGCTGTGATGGCGGAGTCGGAGGGCATCATCGACACCTTGAACAGCATCGCCGGCCTCGAGCTCGCGATCCTGTTCAAGGAAGTCTCCAGCGAGCTGACCAAGATCAGCGTGCGCAGCCGGGGCGCGGTCGACGCGGCGGCGCTCTGCGCGTCGTTCAGGGGCGGCGGCCACATTCGCGCCGCGGGTGCGGAGATCGAAAAGCCGATGGACGAGCGTCAACCGCCTGCGCAGACTGACGGGCGCCCACCGGGTCGGCCACGCGGGCACGCTCGATCCCCTGGCAACCGGTGTTCTGCCGGTCCTGTTCGAGTCGGCGACCCGGCTCGCGGAATTCGCGCTGAAGCTGCCGAAGACCTACGTCGCAGACATCCATCTCGGCTTCGTCACGGCGACCGATGACGCCGAAGGCGAGCTCGAGCCTGTCGCGGACCCGGGCAATCTCGCAGCCGCTGACGTCGAATCCGCGCTTGCAGAGTTCACGGGGCGGATCCAGCAGCAGCCGCCCGCGTATTCGGCGGTGAAGGTCGACGGCAAACGCGCCTACATGCTTGCTCGCGGCGGCGCAGCCACGCGGCCTGCGCCTCGCGAGGTCGAGGTCTACGAAGCCAGGCTTCTCGATTTCCAGCCCGGGCCACACGCGGTCGCGCGGGTGGAAGTGCGATGCGGAAGCGGCACGTACCTCCGCTCGATCGCACGCGACCTAGGCCAGAAACTTGGCGTCGGAGGGTATCTCGGCCGGCTCGTGAGGACGGCTTACGGGCCGCTGACGATTGCAAATGCAGTTCGCATCGAGCAGCTCGTGGAACCCGATGCGGTCCGGGACAAGCTGCTTCCGGCGGAGGTCATACTGCCGGAAATGGAGCGGGTTCGCCTGAACGTCGAGCAGGAGGCACAGGTCCGCCAGGGCCGCCCAGTTCGCGTGCTACCGGAACCCGCGCCTGGACAGCTCCGCGCCCACGATGCCGAAGGACGGCTCGTCGCGCTGGGCCACACCGACCCGCTGCGGAGGACGTTCGTACCGGAGAAGGTGCTGAGCTGAAGGTTCATCTCGGACTTCCGACTGGTCCGATCGGACCCGTGGCGCTGACCGTCGGCAGCTTCGACGGCGTCCATCTCGGCCATTTCGACGTCATCAGGCACCTGGAGGACGCGGCTACGGCCGAGCACGCTCTGCCCGCCCTGATCACATTCGAGCCACACCCGCGCTGCGTCCTCGACCCAGCCAACTGCCCGTCATCGATCACGACACTGAGCGAGAAGCTCGGCCTCATCGAGGCCGCCGGTGTGGAGCACGCAATCGTGCTGCGTTTCGACCGCGAGCTGGCGTCGCTGTCGCCACAGGAGTTCGTCGACCGGCTGGCGGCGGTGATGGACATCAAGGCGTGGGTCATCGGTTTCGACTTCGCGTTCGGACGCGGCCGCACTGGCAACGCCGAGTGGCTGCGCGCGCACGGGCATCAAGTCGAGGTGGTGCCGCCGTTCAAGATCGACGGCCGGGACCTCCATAGCTCGGAGATCCGGCGACAGGTGACCACCGGTGACGTGGAGGCGGCAAACCGGCTGCTCGGGCGCGAGTTCGAGATGAGTGGACCGGTTGAGCTAGGCGCGCAGGTCGGTAGACAGCTCGGCTTTCCGACCGCGAACATCAGCCCGCAGCCGAACAAGCTGGTGCCGGCGCTCGGAGCGTACGCGGGTCGGGTCGTCGCTCCCGAGGGCGACTTCGTCGCCGCGCTATCCGTCGGCTACCGCCCGACGTTCGGCGGCACCGAGCTGAAGATCGAGGCCTTCCTCCTCGACTTCGAGGGCGATCTGTATCAACAGAGGCTCTGGCTTCGGTTCGTCCGTTACCTGCATCCGGACATCAAGTTCGCGACTCCTGGCGACCTGGTCCGCCAGCTCAAGCAGGACGCAGCGGACACCCGGCGCATAGTTACGCGTTGACGAAAGTCCTCGTGGTCGGGGGAGGAATCGCGGGCTACTGCGCAGCGCTCGCCGCCCGCCGCGACGGAGCCGACGTGACGATCGTCGCGCGGGCGCCAGGCGCGACCGCGCTTTACGCGGGTGGGATGGAAATCGTCGACGACCTGGAGGCGATTCTGCAGAGTCCACACCATCCGCTCGCGCGTCTCGGCATGGACTCGGTCGGACTTGCCACCGAGCTCGACGCCGGGATCTCAACCCTGCAGCTCGCCCTCGGTAAAGAGGGGCTGGCGTTGGAGGGAGGCTGGCGCACCCGCGGGCTCTATGCCGATATCCACGGGCTCGCCAGGCCGGCCAACCTCGTGCCCCAGACGGTGGCCCGGGGCGAGCTGGGGGGCCTGAGCGGAAAGAGGGTCGCGGTGATCGGGATTCCACAGGTCGGCGACTACGACGCGGGGTCGACCGCCCAGGCCCTCAAGGAGCTGCACTCGATCGAGGCCTTTGCGGAGGAGATCTCCATCCCCGACCTGCCGCCGGCGGCGGCGCTCACGGACCTGTACGGGCGGCGGGCGCCTGCTCCTCGCGCGCGCGGCGCGGCCATCGCCTACCCGCCCGGATTCACGAACCTCCCGGCGGACGGTTTTGAGCTGCTCGCCGCGGCGCCGTCGCCTCACGGATGGCGCCTACAGCAGGCGATCGCCCTGGGGTCGGTCGCCACGGAGGTCACATCGTTCGAGACCACGTCCGGCCGGGTTGTCGCCGCGCGTGCCGGGAGCCGCACGTTTCGCGCCGACGCGTTCGTGATCGCCACCGGCAGGCATATCGGCGGGGGCCTTCGCCTGGGACGCGTGACGACGGAGCCCCTGCTCGGGCTGGGGGTGTTTCACGAGGGAGTCCCGGCAGCGGCCGCCGGCACCAGGCTGCACCACCTCAGGTACCTGGATCCCGCAGTCGAGATGCGGTTGGGCGTCATTACCGACAAGCGGCTGCATCCGCTGACAGAAGACGGTGCGGCGCCCTACACCAACCTGTACGCGGCGGGAGCGATGCTCGGCGGCTACGACTACAGCGGGCCGTGTGGGTTTGGGGTCCCGATCCTCACGGGCTGGCTCGCCGGGCGATTCGCGGCAAAGCAAGTCGCATGAGGACGGAGCTCGAGAAGATCGTCGGCCCAGCCGCGGTTGACGAGCGGCCGATCCGCGACATGTGGCCGCTCGGGATCATGGAGGAGCGCGCCGGCAACCTGGCGCCGAACGTTCTTGTTGTCCGGCCGGCCGGCCGGGAGCAGGTCGCGGCGGTGCTGCGATGGGCCGCCTCAAATCACGTCGCTGTTACACCGATGGGCGGCGGGTCAGGCGTCTGCGGCGCCCTGGGGCCGGCAGCGGGAGAGATCGTCCTCGACATGGGCGCCTTCGACCGGGTGCTCGAGATCGACGATACCAACCTCATCTGCCGCTGCGAGGCCGGCGTGAACGGGTACGCCCTGGAGCAGCAGCTCAATGCGCGCGGGCTGACGCTCGGGCACTATCCGAGCTCGCTGCCGGGCACGACCGTCGGTGGGTTGATCGCCACACGCTCCTCGGGCCAGGAGTCGAGCCGTTACGGGAGCATCGAGGACATGGTGATCTCGCTCGCGGTCGTGCTGCCGGATGGCTCCTTCGCCGCCCCGCGTCCAGGCCCCAGGTCGGCGGTCGGTCCCGCGCTGCATCAGCTTTTCTTGGGCGCCGAAGGCGGCCTCGGCGTGGTGATCGGCGCCCTGCTTCGCATCCATCGCCGGCCTGAGTCGACAGTCGGCCGGGGTTACGCGTTCGCTGACGTTCGCGCCGGGCTCGAATGCATGCGCACCGTGATGCAAGCGGGCATCAGGCCGCTGGTGATGAGGCTCTACGACGTGGAAGACGCGGCGTTCAACGGCTACGACCTCAGCCCGGGCGAGTGTGCGCTGGTGGTCGCGACGACCGGCATCGCCGGCGTGGCCGCAGTGGAGGCGGAAGCGGTGAAAGCATTCGCCCACGGCGCGAAAGCTTTGGGCGAGGAGCCATGGCAGCGCTGGCAGAGACATCGATTCGACCTGTCCGCCGAACGCCTGCAAGCGTTCCTCGAGCCGCCGGGCGCCTATCTCGACACGATCGAGCTGGCCGCTCCATGGACAGTCCTGCCCGACCTTCACGTACGGGTCAAAGCCGCAATAGGCGTCGGTGGGCTGGCGTTATGCCATTTCAGCCATGCCTATGAGCAGGGCTGCTGCGCGTATTTCACGTTTGGCGGCTCTAGTGAAACGGAAGTGGAAGCGCGTGCAGCATATGGACGCGCGTGGGAAGGCGCGATGAGCGCGGCCCTCGAGCTTGGTGCGACGATCAGCCACCACCACGGGGTGGGTCACGCAAGGGCAAGATGGGTCGCCGACGAGTTGGGAGGATGGATGCGAGTGTGGCGAGCGGTGAAGAGCGGGATCGACCCTGAGGGGATCATGAACCCTCGTGCCGTCGGAGGCCGGTCATAGGCGCCCGGCCGGGGGCGGCGATCCTTTTCGTCGTCAACCCCTCGTCGGGCGCGGGCAAGGCGGGCCGCGAATGGGCGGCCGTCGAGACCTGGTTGCCTGGGAGCGGCCTTCCTTATGAGGTCGCTTTCACGACGCGGCCCCTGGAAGCGACCGAGATCGCGCAGCGAGCGGTCCTTGAGTCGCGCCCGCTAGTGGTCGCCGTCGGCGGCGACGGCACGCTGAACGAGGTCGTCAACGGCTTCTTCCGCAACGGGGCGCCCATCCCGACCAGCAGCAAGCTGGCAATGGTGCCGCTCGGCACGGGCGGCGACTTCCGCCGGACACTCCGCCTCCCAGCCGATCCCAAGCAGGCGATCGACGTTTTGCGCAACGGCCTGGTCAGGCGCCTCGACGCGGGATGCGTCACCTACACGACTGCGGACGGAAGCACCGGCGTGCGCCACTTCATCAACATCGCGGACGCTGGCCTTGGAGGAGACGTTGTGTTTCAGATGGGCAACGGGACCAAGAGGTTCGGCAGCGCCGCCTACACCCTCGCAGGCCTACGCGCGCTGGTGAGCTACAAGAACAAGCCCATGACGGTCAACATCGACGGCGCGTCCCACGACCTTCCGAGGGCGCAGCAGGTCGTTGTGGCGAACTGTCAGTTTTTCGGCGGCGGGATGCAGATGGCCCCGTCCGCGTCGCCCACCGACGGCGTCTTTGACGTGATCCTGATCAAGAACGCGGGCAAGATAGAGACCATGCGCGGAATGAACGACTTCCGCGCTGGCAAGCATCTCGACCAGTCGAATCCCAAAATGGAGCTCATGTACGGCAAGCGCGTGTCGGTCACGTCGCCCGAGAAGGTCCGACTGGACATCGACGGCGAGACGGGTGGATTCCTCCCCGCGCTTTTCGAGATCCAGCCCGGCGCGATCGAGTTCGTAACTCCCAGATGACGCGCGGGGTTATCGCGACCCCGCATCACATCGCGAGCGAGGTCGGGGCACAGATCCTGCGCGACGGGGGCAACGCGATCGACGCCGCCGTCGCGGCCGACGCGGTGCTTTGTGTGGTCTACCCGCACATGACATCGATCGGCGGAGACCTGATGGCGATTGTGTGGGCGGGAGGCGAGAAGTCGCCCGTCGGGTTGATCGGCGCGGGGAGGTCCGGGGAGCTGGCGACGATCGCCGCGGTTCGCGAGCGAGGCCACGACGCGATGCCCGCCCGCGGCGCGCTTCCGGTGACGGTCCCGGGCACGGTCGAGGCGTGGGGGAGGCTGCTTGAGCGCTTTGGGAGCGTGGGGCTGGGCGCGGTCCTGGACCCGGCCGCCGGGCTGGCGCAGGACGGCTACGTGATCACGGCGCAGCTGTCGGAATTTCTCAAGCAGGCGGCGGGCTGGCTCGGCCGTGAGCCGGACACCCACGCGCTGTACCCGCCCATGGATGCGGGCATGCTGCTGCGCAACCGGGAACTGGCGTCGGTCCTGCGCGACCTGGGACGAAGCGGGATCAATGGCTTCTATAGAGGGGAGATTGCTGGCGCGATCGCAGCGGCGGTCCAGAAACGAGGTGGGTTTGTGACCAGACAGGACCTCGCCACGCAGCGCTCTCAGTGGGTTGACCCGGTCACGTTTCCGTACCGCGACGTCGTCGTATACGAGCTTCCGCCTCCCACGCAGGGACTCGCCGCGGCGGCGATGCTGGTGCGGCTCGAGGCAGGCGTGCCGTTCGATGAGGCGCGCCACGCCGCCTACGCCCTGCGCGATCGCTACATCACCGACCCGGATTTCGCGCCGGCGCCACTCCAGCCCTTCCTCGACGCGAGGCACGTCGCGCTCGGCCGTGGCAGAGCCCATGAAGCGGGCGACACCGTGTACCTCTGCGCCGCCGACGAGCATGGGAACGTGGTCTCCGTGATCCAGAGCCTTGCCTTCGACTTCGGGTCCGGGATCGTCGCCGAAGGCACGGGCATCCTGCTCCAGAACCGCGGCGTGTATTTCAGCCTCGATGAAGGCCACGTCAACCGGCTCGAGCCCAAGAAGCGGACGATGCACACGCTCATCCCGGCAATGGCGGCGCGCGGCGGTCAGGCGTGGGCGGCCTTCGGCTCGATGGGCGGTGACCTCCAACCCCAGCTGCAGGCGCAGGTGCTGATGAACCTGGTCGACCATGGCCTGGATCCGGCGGACGCCGTGGCACGGCCGCGGAAGGCGATCCTCGCGGACGGGGTCACGACCGCGGTCGAGGCGGACTACCCGGGGGCGGGCGAGATGGCGCGCTCCAGCGGCAACGTGCTGCTGATGCCGCCCCGGCACCCTTCATTCGGCCACGCGCAAGCGATCGTGATCGAGGGCCCGATCTCGTGGCGCGCCGGGGCAGATCCACGATCGGACGGATCGGTCGAAAACGTCCAGTAATCCTCCACCCGTATACTGGGCGGCGAGTTTGGCAGTAGAGAACGAAGTCAAAGGCAAGCTGATCGCGGAGCACAAGCGGGCGGAGAGAGACACGGGTTCCCCGGAAGTCCAGATCGCGCTGTCTACCTCCCGAATCCGGGAGCTCACCGAGCACCTGAAGACGCACGCCAAGGACCACCACTCGCGCCGCGGCCTCCTGCTCCTGGTGGGCAAGCAAAGGCGCCTGCTGAACTACCTGAGGGACACCGACGTGGAGCGCTATCGCGCCCTGGTCGCCAAGCTCGGAATCAGGAGATAGGTAGTCTCGTAAATCGGGAGGACCCACGCCGGTAGCGCGGGTCAGCTCTTAGAAGCTCTCGCTGAGGTCGCCGGGCGCGCGCAGGGCGCGCTTCTGGCAGATGAACCTGAGCGGCGGCTGCTAGGTCCTGACCCAAATACGCACCGCTCGGGTTCCTCCCACATTCATGGAGGTATTTGGTGTGGCAGTAGTCACGAAAAACGTAGATGTCGCCGGACGGCGACTTTCACTGGAGACCGGCCGGGTGGCCGAGCAGGCCAACGGGGCGGTGATCATCCGGCAGGGCGACACGGTGGTGCTCAGCACCGCGGTGATGTCGAAGGAGCCCAGGGAAGGAATCGATTTCTTCCCGCTCACCTGCGACTACGAGGAGAAGCTTTACGCGGCGGGCAAGATCCCGGGCGCGTTCATGCGCCGGGAAGGCCGGCCGAGTGAGACAGCCATCCTGGCTTCGCGTCTGACGGACCGTCCGCTTCGCCCTCTCTTCCCCGATGGTTTTCGACTCGATGTGCAGGTCATCTCGACCGTGCTCTCGGTCGACCAGGAAAATGACCCGACGATCCTGAGCATCAACGGCGCCTCGACGGCGCTCGTCATCTCGGACATCCCGTTCCAGGGCCCGGTTGGCGCGGTCCGGGTGGGTTACATCGACGGTTACGTGGTCGTGAACCCGCCGATGTCGCAGATGGCTGAGTCGGAGCTGGACCTTGTGGTGGCCGGCACGGCCGACGCCATCCTCATGGTCGAGGCCGGCGCGAAAGGTGTCAGCGAGCAGGTCGTGCTCGACGCCCTCGCGGCGGCTCACGAAGAGATCAAGCGGATCTGCGCCGCCCAGCTGGAGCTGCGGAATCAGGTCGGCCTCGAGAAGCGCGAGTGGATCCCGAATCCCTACCCCGAGCAGATGCAGGAGATCGTGGGCGAGTACCTCGCGCTGCGCCTCGACCAGGTCCTCTATAACGCCGACAAGGCGAGCCGCGAGTCCGCGGTGGACGACCTGCGCACCAAGACCGTCATCGAGCTGGGGGAACGCTTCCCCGAGCACTCCGACATTCTCGGCAAACTCTTCGACAAGGCGGTGAAGGACCGCGTGCGTGAGCGCATCGTCAATGAGGGCGTCCGCGTCGACGGTCGCGGCCTCAAAGACGTCCGAGCGATCACGGTTGAGGTCGGTGTGCTTCCCCGCACCCATGGCTCAGGTCTGTTCACCCGCGGCCAGACCCAGGCGCTCACCATCGCGACCCTCGGCTCGATGTCCGACAAGCAGAAGCTGGACGGCCTCACGACCGAAGAGTTCAAGCGCTACATGCACCACTACAACTTCCCGCCGTACTCGGTGGGCGAGACGCGCCCGCTGCGTGGACCGGGCCGCCGCGACATCGGTCACGGCGCGCTCGCTGAGCGCGCCCTGCTGGCAGTGATCCCGTCAGTCGAAGAGTGGCCTTACACGATCCGGTTGGTCTCTGAAATCCTCAGCTCCAATGGGTCGACGTCGATGGCGTCGGTGTGCGGATCGACCCTTGCGCTGATGGACGCCGGCGTGCCGATCAAATCTCCGGTCGCGGGCATCGCGATGGGTCTGATGACACGGGAAGGGAAGTTCGCCGTGCTGACCGACATCCAGGGCGTCGAGGACGCGCTGGGCGACATGGACTTCAAGGTCGCCGGAACGCGGGACGGAATCACCGCGCTCCAGATGGATATCAAGATCAAAGGCCTGACGCACGAGGTCATGGCCCAGGCCCTGGAGCAGGCCCGTGTGGCGCGTCTGTTCGTGCTGGACAAGATGCTCGCCGTGCTGCCGAGGCCCCGCACCGAGATGAGCCACTACGCGCCACGCATCACGACGATCCTCATCAACCCCGACAAGATCCGCGACATCATCGGCCCCGGAGGCAAGATGATTCGCAGGATCACCGAGGAAACCGGCGCCCAGATCGATGTCGAGGACGACGGCCGTGTCTTCATCGCGGCGGTCGACCAGGAGGGCGGTCAGAGGGCCATCGACTGGATCAAAGGCCTCACCGACGAGGTGGAGGTCGGCAAGATCTACAAGGGCAAGGTGGTCCGCATCATGCCGTTTGGGGCTTTTGTCGAGGTGATGCCAGGACAGGACGGGCTCGTTCACATCTCCAAGCTCACCGGCCACCGCGTCGAGCGCGTGGAAGAGGTGTGCAACATCGGCGACCAGATAGTCGTCAAGGCGGTTGAGATCGACAGTCAGGGCCGGCTCAACCTGAGCCGCCAGGCAGCGATCGAGGAGCTGACGGCCAAGGGCGAGCCGATCGAGGAGAGCATCAACCCCGAGGTGATGGCCGCTGCACTCGCTTCCCCGGCGCCCGAGCGCGTCGGCGGCGGGTTTGGCGGCCGAGACCGAGGCGGCCGCAACGGCGGAGGCAGAGACCGGCGCCCACGTCGAGATTAGTTAGGTGACCGAGCCGACCCGCGTTGCCATCGCTGGACATCGCGGCAAGGTTGGCTCGGTCCTCGTTGCGGCGTTTCAGGCCGAGCCGAGCCTTGAGTATGTGGGCGGCATCGGCCACGGCGACGACCTGGCCGAGTTTCTCCACTCCAAGAGGCCCCGCGCCCTCGTCGACTTCACGCGCCCGTCCGAGGCGCTGCACAACGCCCTCGCGGCGGTCGCGGCGGGCGCCTCGCCTGTAGTCGGCACCACGGGCCTCTCCGCCGCCGATGTCGACAAGCTCGAAACAGCCTGCGCGGCAAAGGAGGTGGGCGGCATCGTGGCGCCGAACTTTGCGATCGGCGCTGTGGTGATGATGCACCTCGCCGACATCGCGGCTCCTCATTTCGACGCCGTGGAGATCATCGAGCTGCATCACGCCGGCAAGCTCGACGCACCATCTGGCACCGCGCTGGCGACGGCGAGGCGACTTGCCGCTCGGCGCAAGGACAGGCCGTTCGCGCACAAGAAGACGGAGAAGGAAACACTTGCTGGAACCCGAGGTGGGGAGGAGGGCGGCGTTGCGGTGCACAGCGTCCGCCTGCCCGGATTCGTCGCTGACCAGGAGGTCATCTTCGGCCTGCCGGGGCAGACCCTGACCATCGCCCACCGCACCACCAGCCGTGAGGCGTACGTGCCGGGCGTCCTCCTGGCGATCCGGCAAGTCACGTCGGAGCCGCGTTTCTACCGCGGCCTCGACGAGCTGCTCGGCCTGCGCGCGTGATCGGCCCTACGGACCGCGTTCAGATCTGGGCCTCGCAGCTCGCTGCGAACGATTTCCCACCGGTCTGCGCCATGACCGGACGACCAGCTCAGACCTGGCGAAAATTCACGTTTTCCACGCCACCTCAGTGGGCCTACGCGCTGGTTGCCCTGGTCTGCCTGGGAGCGATCGGACTGATCCTTGCAGCCGTGGTCACGTACGCGGTCTCGGAGAGGGCGACAGGACATCTGCCCCTGACCCGGGCGAGCAGCCGTACTGCAGTCCTCGCCTTTTGGATCCCGATCGGGCTGATCATCGCGAGCCCACTGTCATGGATCATTGCGATTCCGTTTGCGAGCGACAGCCAGTCGGGAGCGTTTGCTGTGTTTTTCTTTCTCGGACTTGGCCTGCTCTTCGCCGGCCTATTTGGACGTCTGGTTGTGACGCCGCTGATCAGCCCACGTGGGAAGGTCTACCCGGTGCAGCCCGGCTATTACGACCGAATCGTGGAGCTGCGCAACATCAGCGCGGGCTTTGTGATGACGGTCCGCCAGTCACAGCAAGCTCGAGGGGCGCAATTGGCAGCAGCGACCCGACCTCCACTCATACCGCAGTGACCACCAAAGGCGGCAGCGTCGTTGTCTGGGCGTCGCAATTCAGCGCCAATGACTTCCCAGCGATATGCGCGATGACGAGTGCGCGCGCCGAGACCTGGCGGAGGTTCAGTACGAGGAATGCTCCCTGGTGGGCCGTGCACCCCGCCTTTGTGTCCGCGGTCCAGCAATTGCAGATGGCTCGCTCGGTGCAATACTCAGCAAACTCACAATCACCACCAATTCAGCATCGTGGCTAGCAAGCAAGACCGGGTGGTCGTGTGGGCCTCACAACTCAAGGACAAGGATCTGCCGCACGTCTGCGCAGTTACTGGAGCGCCTGCTGAAACCTGGTACAGAGTTCGTTTCAAGACAGTCCCAGGTTGGGCCGAGGCTTCCCACGCGTTGGCGTTCACGCAACTTGCTCCTTTGGCTCCCGTACTGGAGGAGGTGACCATGCGACGCGCACGTGGCTACCTTCCGGTGACGCGTCACATCCGACGACAACTGCTCATGGTGAACTGGTCGATATTCGGCCTTCTCCCGCTGACCCTGGCCCTTTGCGTTGCTGCCGCCGTCGTCGCTGGAAACCTTGGCCCGCAATCGACCTTGGTCGGGCCATTGGTGGTTGCGGGTATTTTCACGATCCTGGCCGGCTTGATCGGGTTGATCGGCATTCTGCCTCTGGTAGGTCCAGGAGGCAGAGTATTTGCCAGGCAGCGGGGCCATCAGGACAACCCCGTCGAGTTGTTCCATGTGCATCCAGCCTTTGTGACTGCGGTCCAGCAATTGCAGTTGGCCCGAGCTCAATCAGCCAACCTGGCGCAGGTTCCGTCACAGCCGAATTGGAAGTAAACTGACGCCGTGCCCACCTCCAAGCAATTAAACGTTGCTGTCGTCGGGGCTACAGGGCTCGTCGGAAGCGAGATGCTCAAGATTCTCGTGGAGCGAAAGTTTCCGGCCGAGAGCGTGCGCGTTTTCGCATCGGAGCGCTCAGTGGGCAACCAGGTCCAGTACAACGGACAAAGCCTCAAGCTGGAACGTCTCAGCGAGTCCGCATTCAAAGATTTCCAGGTCGTCATGTTCGCGGCCGGCGCTGATGTTTCGTTGATGTACGGACCGATCGCTGCGGAATCCGGTGCGCTCGTCATCGACAAGAGCTCCGCCTGGCGGATGAAGGCGAACGTCCCGCTCGTCGTGCCGGAGGTCAACCCGAATGACATCCGCGACAACGAGGGAATCATCGCCAGCCCGAACTGCACGACGATTCCGCTAACGATGGTGCTCGAGCCCCTGCGCCAGCGGGTGGGCGTCGAGCGGGTCATCGTTTCGACCTACCAGGCGGCGTCGGGGGCGGGACGTGTGCTGGCCGATGAGCTCGAGGACCAGACGGAGGCGATCGCTGCCAAACGTAAGCCCGAGGTGAGCGCGACCACGCACCAGCTCGCCTACAACGTGATCCCCGGTGGATGGAAGCCGCAGCAGTATGGCTACAACGAGGAAGAGATGAAGCTCGTCCAGGAGACGCGCAAGATCCTGCATGCGCCCGACCTGAAGATCGCCGCGACTTGCGTGCGCGTCCCCGTCCAGGTGGGCCACAGCGAGTCGGTGACCCTCGAGACGACTGAGGCGATCGAGCCGGAAGACGTCCGGTCGATCCTCGAGAGGGCTCCGGGCATCATCGTCGAGGACGACCCGGCCGCGCGAACCTATCCCACGCCGCTGGACGTGGCCGGCCGGGATGAGGTTTTCGTAGGCCGGATCCGCAAGGATCTGTCCTCGACCAGGGGGATCGTCCTGTGGATCGTTTCGGACAACCTGCGCAAGGGTGCCGCCCTCAACGCGGTCCAGATCGCCGAACATGCCGTGGAAATGGGAGCCATCAAATGACAAAAGAGATCGGACGCTTGCTCACCGCCATGCTGACTCCGTTCAAAGAAGACGGGTCCATCGACTACGACGCGGCGGCGAGACTCGCGGTGATGCTGGTGAACGACGGCTCCGATGGAGTCGTGGTCTCAGGCACCACCGGTGAGGCGCCCAGCCTCAGCGACGCGGAGAAGATCGAGCTGCTGCGGTCGGTCAGGGAGGCGATTCCGGGCCACAACGTGGTCGCGGGCACGGGCAGCAACGACACTCACCACTCGGTCGAACTTTCGAAGCTCGCGATGAAGGCCGGGGCCGATGCGCTCCTGGCGGTGGTTCCCTACTACAACAAGCCGCCGCAGGAGGGCATGTACCAGCATTTCAAGGCGATCTCCGAGATCGGCCCGACCATCATGTACAACATCCAGGGCCGGACGGGGGTGAACATGACCGCGGCGACGACGTTGCGCTGCGCTCACCTGCCCGGGATCATCGGCGTGAAGGAAGCCAGCGGCGACCTCGACCAGATCGGGCTTGTGTGCGCGGGCAAGCCGGCGAAGTTCAAGGTCTGGAGCGGCGACGACAGCTGGACGCTCCCGATCCTCGCGGTCGGCGGGTACGGCGTGATCTGCGTGGTGTCGCACATCGCGGGCAGGTCGATGAAGAAGATGATCGATGCATATGTGAGGGCCGACACCGACGTGGCGCGAGACATCCACCTCGGCCTGCTGCCGGTGATCAAGGCTCTGATGACCACCGCCGCCAACCCGGTGCCGATCAAGTCGGCCGTCAACGCGATGGGCTTCAACGTTGGGCCATTCCGCCTCCCCCTGGTTCCGCTTCCAGACGACCAGCTCAAGTCGGTGATGAAGACCATCCAGGAAGCGGGAGAGTTCATCACCTTCGCCAAGCCTGGAGTGAAAGTCGCTTAGCGCTCCGACGGAGCTGCTCAAGCTGCACCAAACCATCCGGTCGTGCAAGAACTGCGGGCTGCACGCGACGCGCACTCAGGCTGTGCCGGGTACAGGGCCGTGTCCCGCGGACGTGATGATCGTCGGTGAGGCGCCCGGTTTCAACGAGGACCGGCAGGGCGAACCCTTCGTAGGCGCGGCGGGCAAGCTGCTCGACACGCTGCTCGGACGCATCTCCTACAGCCGGTCTGACGTGTACATCACCAACGTCCTCAAATGCCGTCCACCCATGAACCGCGACCCGATGCCCAACGAGGCGGAAGCATGCTCGCCGTACCTCAAGCAGCAGCTCGAGCTTGTCAAGCCGAAGGTCGTGCTCATCCTCGGCCGCCACGCGCTCGAGCGCCTGATGCCGGGACAGGGCTCCATCTCCCGGATCCACGGCAGCCTGATCAGGCGCGGGGATGTGGCCTACGTGCCGCTGTACCATCCGGCGGCGGCGCTGCACAATGGATCGCTGGTCGCCGACCTCGAGCGTGACTTCGACCAGGTGAAGCGATACCTCGACCAGCTGCTCGCGCCACCGCCGCCTCCGATCCCAGTCGCCGCTCCGAAGCAGGAGTCTGAGCAACTGCGGCTCTTGTGAGCTCAACGCGACTTCGATATCTCCCGTTGGGCGGCCTCGGCGAGGTCGGCATCAACATGTGGGCGCTGGAGTGGGAGAACCAGGTCCTGGTCGTCGATGCGGGACTGATGTTTCCCCAAGAGGACATGCTCGGCATCGACCTGGTCCTGCCGGACATCTCATACCTCCTGCAGGACGGCAAGGAGGTGCTCGGCATATTTCTCACCCACGGTCACGAGGACCACATCGGCGGGTTGCCCTATGCGCTGAAGAAGCTCAATGTGCCCGTTTACGGCACGCGCCTCACGCTTGGCCTGGTCAAGCCGAAGCTCAAGGAGCATCGGATCCTGCGCGAGTCGGACCTGCGCGAGGTCCGCGTGGGGGACTCGGTGCAGCTTGGACCGTTTCGGGTCGAGGCGATCGCGGTTTGCCACTCCATACCCGACGCGGTCGCGCTCAGCATCGAAACTCCGGTCGGACGCGTGGTCTACACCGGCGATTTCAAGCTCGACCCGGCTCCCCCGGACGGTTATCCAACCGACATGGACCGTTTTCGCCGGCTGGGCGAAGCCGGCGTGCTGCTGCTTCTGAGCGACTCGACGAACGCTGAGCGCGAGGGACGCTCGGGCTCGGAGCGCGACCTGCACGGACCTTTCGAGCGCATCTTCAGTGAAGCGCCGAGCCGGATCGTCGTGGCCAACTTCGCCTCGAACATCCAGAGGGTGCAGCACCTGGTCCGCATGGCGGCACAGTTCGGCCGGCGGGTGGCGGTCGTGGGACGCAGCCTGCAGCAGAACTTCAAGACAGCTCGCGAGCTGGGCTTTCTCAGTGTGCCGGAAGGCCTGACCATCCCCCTCGCCGACTACGAGAGTGTGCAGCCATCGAAGCTGCTGCTGCTCACGGCAGGGAGTCAGGGCGAGCCAATGTCAGCCCTGACTCGTTTTGCCGCGCAGCGCCATCCGTTCATCAACGTCCTGAAGGACGACTGGGTCGTGATCTCGGCGCGGCCGGTGCCCGGCAACGAGCGGATGGTCCATCAGACGGTGAACAACCTGTACCGGCACGGCGCGCGGGTCTTTTACTCAGAGGTCGGGAATGTGCATGTCACGGGCCACGCCCAGCGCGAGGAGCTGCGTGACATGCTCAAAGCCGTCCGTCCGCGTTACTTCATTCCCGTGCACGGCGAGTACCGCCAGCTGCTGCTCCATTCGGAGCTTGCGCGTGAAGTCGGCCTCGGTGCAGATCACATCGCGGTGGTCGAGGATGGCGAAACTGTCGAGCTCACCGCCGATGCGATGGTGCGAGGAGAGAAGGTCAGCACCGGCCTTGTCTACGTCGACGGTCTGGGCGTTGGTGACGTCGAGCAGGTCGTGCTTCGGGACCGGCGTCATCTCGCCGAGGACGGCATCCTCGTGGTCACTCTGACGCTTGACCGGGACACGGGGGCCGTGCGCGCCGGACCCGAGCTCATCTCGCGCGGCGTCATCGAACCTGAGCTTTCGGTGCGGTTGATGGCCGATGCCCGCAGAGAGGTTCTCAGCAGCATCCGGCGCTTCGCCCATTCCCATCCCGACATCAGCCTGCTGCAAGAGACCATCCACGACGCTGTGTCGAAGACCGTCTACAGGCAGACCCGTCGCCGCCCTATGGTGATCCCGGTGATCACGGAGATATGAAGCTTCCGCCGCTCGCGCTCATCGCGCCCAGCCTCTGCCCGCGATGCGACCAGCCCGCGATGGTGCTCAACCATTCGGAGGAAGCACGATGCGCGCACTGCGGCCTGCAGCTGCATCAGTGCGCAAACTGCCGCGGCATCGCGGGACCGTTCGACCGCTACTGCGGATTCTGCGGCCACGAGATGGTGCAGGGCGAAAAGCGGCCGCTGTGGTGGAGGCTATGGTTCCTAGCGGCGCTACTCCCCGTAGCGGCAGGCCTGGCCTACGGAATAGCGCAAGCGCAGATCCATCACTAAGAATTTGATAAAGCACCTCCCCATTTATGGGGAGATGCGCTAACGGTTCAGCCGATGGCCACACTCCACACAGAAGCTGTGCCGGCCAAGGTTGTGGTGCCCACACGACGGACACACCAGCCGTCGCGGCGGATCGGCCTGCAGCCACCTTTCGTTCTCGCGCCTGTACCAGATTCCGTCCTCCGGCCCAAGCGTCCATCGCCGTCCTTCGCTGTCCAGCACCGCGAGGTCGCGCACCGCGACGCGGAACGCTCGAGCCTGCAGGTTGCCGACGCGCCGTTCCTCGACCAGGAACTTGTAGCGGATCTCCGCTTCGGCAAACGGATCGACAGCCACGCCGAGAGTATGCCGGTCGGGATAACGTAGAATCCAATCGGCTCAAGGGCCCGCAGCATGCGTCGCACCACATCCCGAAGCTCGACTCGATCCGGCTCACGCCGCGCTTCAACCTCACGTTCCAAACGGAGTAAGCGCGCCGCTCGCGCACGCCTGAGCACTCGCCAGGTGCGTGAGATCGTCGGCGTGTTGCTGATGCTGGCCGCGCTGTTGGGCTTGCTCGCCATCCTGAGCCACGCCGGCTCGATCCTCGGCGGCATCCGCGACGGCATGGTGGCCGGCTTCGGCAGCGCGTGGTTTGTTCCGGTCTTGGCGACGATCGCGCTGAGCGCCTACTTGCTGTGGCCCAAGGCGCCCCGCCCGCGGGGCATCGACTTCGTCGCTGGCCTGGTCACGGTCCTGTCAGTGATCGGATTGTTCGGTCTGGCGGCCGGCGCCGGTGGATCGGCCGGACGCGCCATCGACTCGGCTCTCATCGGCCTCTTCACGAGCGTCGGCGCCTGGGCGCTGCTCATCGCCGGGCTCGTGATCGGCCTCATCGTGACGATCCACTTCAGTCCAGGGGCACTCCTCGTCGCCGCGGTGAGCGGATTGCGGGCGGCGAACGCCGAACGCGCTCGGCTGCGCGACCTCGTCGCCACACCGGCGCAGGAGAAAGGCAGACCGCAGAGGCAGACGCCCGCGACCTCCGACCTGCTGACCCGTTCGGCGGCGAGCTTCGCGACCGCACCGGCCTCGGCCGACCAGCGCGCCTTGTGGGAGATCGACGAGCCGGAAGAGCAAACGCCCGAGAGGCCGACCAACGCGCCGGCAACGACAGTGGCGATCGAGGAGGAGCCGCCGCGAAGCTCCGAGCCCGTGCTGCGCGTCGTCGCCGAAGCCGAGGACGACCTGCCCGAGATCGAGTGGAAGCTGCCGTCCATCGCGCTGCTCGACACCGTGACCGCGCGCCGCGAGCGAATGGCCGATGAGATCAAGCGCAACGTGAAGATCCTCGAATCAACCCTGCAGACGTTCGGGGTAGAGTGCAAGGTCGTCGGAGTCAATCCCGGTCCGGCGGTGACGCAGTACGAGGTGCAGCCCGGCGCCGGTGTCCAGGTCAAGCGCATCACCGCGCTCCAGAACGATCTATCGCTGGCGCTCGCCGCGGCTCCGTTGCGCATCGAGGCGCCCATTCCCGGAAAGTCCGCGGTCGGCATCGAGGTTCCCAACAAGTCGGCGAGCCTGGTGACCATTCGCGAAGTCATCGAAACCGCGGCATTCCGCGAGGGCACCAACCGGCTTGCGCTCGGCCTTGGCAATGATGTATCGGGGCAGTCGATCGTCGCCGACATGACCCGGATGCCACATCTCCTCATAGCCGGCGCCACAGGACAGGGCAAGAGCGTTTGCATCAACGCTCTCATCACGAGTCTTCTGTTTCAGGTGACACCCGATCACCTGCGCTTGCTCCTCATCGACCCCAAGCGTGTCGAGCTCACCGGCTACAACGGCCTGCCGCATCTCGCGCTGCCGGTCCTGGTCGAGTCGCATCAGGCCGCGGCGGCGCTGCGCTGGGCCGTGGCCGAGATGGATCGCCGCTACAAGCTCTTTTCGGGCGAAGGCGTGCGCAACATCGCAACATACAACGAGAAGGCCGCGCTGAAATCAGCGCGATCGCTGCCCTATGTGGTGATCGTCATCGACGAGCTGGCCGACCTGATGATGGTCGCCGCGGGCGAGATCGAGGAGCTGATCTGCCGGATCGCGCAGCTGGCGCGCGCGGTCGGCATCCACCTGATCATCGCGACACAGCGTCCTTCGGCAGACATCATCACCGGCTTGATCAAAGCCAACATTCCTTCGCGCATCGCGTTTGCGGTCGGCTCGCAGGTGGATAGCCGCGTCATCCTCGACACCGGCGGCGCAGAGAAGCTGCTGGGACGCGGCGACATGCTCTACCAGCCGGTCGATGCGGGCAAGCCGACGCGCATCCAGGGCGCATTCGTCAGCGACCCCGAGGTCGAGGGCGTCGTCAACTTCTGGAAGTCTCAGGGCGGCCCTCGATACATGGAGGAGATCCTCGAAGAGGGTGCAGGCACCGCGTGGGAGGGTGGCGAGCGGCGCGAAGAGCGCAAGCTCGATCCACTGTTTGCGCGCTCAGCCCGTGCGGTGGCGGCCGAGGGTGGCGCATCCGTCTCGCTGGTGCAGCGGAAGTTCAACGTCGGCTACTCGCGCGCGGGACGTATCGTGGACCAGCTGGCGGAGCATCGCGTGATCGGCGGATACCAGGGCTCGAAATCGAGAGAGGTGCTGATGACCCTGCCGGACGTCGACGATCTGCTGGATCGGTTGGGCCTCGAATGACCCCTGGCCAGGCTCTTGCTGCCAAGCGCGGCGAGCGTGGCCTCTCGATCGAGCAGGTTGAAGCGTCGACCCGGATCCGTGCCAATCACCTGCGCGCCCTCGAGGCGGACCAGCTCGACAAGCTGCCGGCGCCCGTCTATACGAAGGGTTACCTGCGCAACTACGCCACGTATCTCGGCCTCGACGCAGATGAGCTTCTCGCCGCCCTGCCGAGGAACGGACGGCCGCCCAGCCTCGCCCTGGGAATGGAGGAGTCTGAACGCCGACCCCGTTTCGTCCTGACCACGCCCGCGATCGCGGCCGCCGGCCTGGTCCTCCTCGCGGGCGCCTTCACCGGTTACGCCTGGCGTCAGGTGACGACGGACCAGCGGGCCGCGGTGGTTCTGGCATCGCCGTCCGCCGTCGCGAGCGCGCAGGCGTCCGCGGCCGCAAGCCCGGCGATCCAGGTTCGCCCGATCGTCGTCGGCGTGCGTGTCACTGAGGCGGTCTGGATCAACGCCGTGGTCGACGGGACACCGCAGTACGGGGACTCAGGTCGCGACCTGCCCGCAGGCTCGATCGTGTATTTCACCGGTGTGGCCGTGCAGATCACAAGCGGAAAGGCTTCAGCGACGTTCATCACGATCGACGGGCGAAACGTGGGGGCGATGGGGGTGGGCGTGGCAACCCGGGAGTTCTCGTCGCAAACTTCTCCCTAGGGCAGCGATGAACATCCCGAACGCGCTGACCGTCAGCCGCCTGGCCGCCATTCCCGTGCTGATGGCACTCCTGCTCCTTCGATTTCCGGGGCACGACCAGATCGCCGCCGGGCTGTTCATCATCTTCTCGCTGACCGACACGCTCGACGGTCAGCTTGCGCGCCGCCGCGGATCCGTCAGCGACCTCGGTAAATTTCTCGATCCGCTTGCGGACAAGCTCTTCGTGCTGTCCGTCCTCATCGTCCTGGTGCAGGAGGGGCTTGTCGCTGCTTGGGTGGTGGTCGTGATCTTCTCGCGCGAGCTGATCATCACGATCCTTCGCTCGGTCGCGGCCAGCCAGGGCACGGTGATCTCCGCTGCTCCGCTGGGCAAGACCAAGACCATCACGCAGATGGGAGCGGTCGCGCTGCTCATCCTTCAGCGCCCGTACCCGGTCCTGGTCCCGTTTGCGGATCTTGCGGTTTTGGTTGCGGTGGCGTTCACCCTTTTCAGCGGCCTCGACTACCTGGTGCGATTCCGACATGTCCTGGGTATGAGCGACAACTCGCGGGGAGGGCATTCACCACTTCGACAGCTGGCGCGGGACGTCGGGGCCGCGCTGACCGAGCATCGGTTCACCGTTTCCGTCGCGGAATCCTGCACGGGCGGCCTTCTGGGCTCGGCCTTCACGGACCAGTCCGGAAGCTCGGAATACTTTCGGGGTGGAATCGTCGCCTACAGCGACTCCGTGAAGCGCGACCAGCTCGGGGTTCCCGCCGGCTTGCTGGCGCACCACGGAGCGGTCAGCGCAGAGGTGGCCGAAGCCATGGCGGATGGCGCCCGATCCCGCCTGGCGACCGACTTCGCCGTTTCCATCACGTGCATCGCAGGTCCCGAGTCCGACCAGTCCGGCAAGCCGGTCGGCCTGACCTATGTCGCCGGCACCAAGGCGTTCGAAAGCAACTTGACCGGCGACCGGGGGTCGAACCGCCGGCGGGCGGCCGCGTGGGCGTTGGAGCTTTTGCTGCAGCAGGTCCGCTCCGGCGGTGTGAAGGTGAAGACCGCTTGACTGACGAACACCTGTTCGTTAGACTTTGCCGATCGGCTTGTAAAGAACGTTGATTCCTTACCTTCGACGTAGAACACTCGCCGCAACGACCTAGGAGGCATGCCGAACAAGTTGAATAAAGACAGAGACACAGACAAGGAAAAGGAAAAAGCCCTCGAGGAAAAGGATCGAGCCCTCGATTCCGCGATGTCCCAGATCACCAAGAGCTACGGCAAGGGCGCAATCATGAAATTGGGCGAGCACGTCGCGCAGCGGGGCGAGGTGACCGCCATCTCAACGGGCGCGCTGCCTCTGGACCTGGCCCTGGGAGTGGGCGGCATCCCGCGCGGCCGGGTGACCGAGATCTACGGTCCGGAATCGGCCGGCAAGACCACTCTAGCGCTCCACGTCATCGCCGAAGCCCAGAAGGCCGGGGGCGTGGCGGCGTTCGTCGACGCCGAACACGCCCTCGACCCCCTCTACGCGTCGCGCATCGGCGTCAAGATCGACGACCTCCTGATCAGCCAGCCGGACACCGGCGAGCAGGCGCTCGAGATCGTCGAGGTGCTGGTGCGGTCCAACGCGGTGGACGTGATCGTGATCGACTCGGTCGCGGCGCTCGTGCCGAAGGCGGAGATCGAAGGGGAGATGGGTGACTCGCACATGGGCCTCCAGGCCCGACTGATGTCGCAGGCCCTGCGCAAGCTCACCGCCGCGATCTCCAAGTCGAACTGCTCGGTCGTCTTTCTCAACCAGCTGCGCGAGAAGGTCGGGATCATGTTTGGCAACCCGGAGACACAGCCAGGAGGCCGGGCCCTCAAGTTCTACTCGTCGATTCGCCTCGACATCCGCAAGGTCGAGGTGATCAAGAACGGACTCGACTCGGTCGGCGCGCGGGTCAAGGTCAAAGTCGTCAAGAACAAGGTGGCGCCGCCCTTCCGCGCCGCCGAGTTCGACATCCTCTTCAACGAAGGCATCTCCCGAGAAGGCGCCCTGATCGACGCCGCGGTCGAGTACTCCGTCCTCGAGAAGAGCGGCACGTGGATGTCTTACGGCGACCAGCGGCTGGGCCAGGGACGGGAGAACGTCCGCAACTACCTGCGCGAGAACCCGAGCCTGTCGGCCGAGATCGAGGCCAAGGTGCGCGCGAAGGCGGCCGGCGCGGTCGCGCCGATCAAGAGCGCGGCGCCCGCCAGGCCGACCGCCGGTGCCCCGGAGGACTTCTAAGCCCCCGCCTGTCGGAGCCTTGAGCGCGGCAGTTGCCCTGCAGGCACGGCGAGGCCACTCGCAGGCTGAGCTGCGCCGCAAGCTCGGCCGGCGCGGTTACGACCAGGCAGAAGTCGACGACGCGTTGGCGCGGCTCGTCGAGAAAGGGTTGCAGAGCGACGGCGCCTTCGCCGAAGCGCACGTGCGTCGGCGATCGCGGTCGCTCGGGCCGCTGGCGCTGTCTGCCGAGCTCACGGCCCGGGGCGTCGACCGTGACCTCGCCGACCAAGCGATGGCTCGCTTCACCCTGGACAGGCAGCTCACCTCAGCCTTGAAGCTCGCCGAACGCCTGTGCGGCAACACTCGGTACGCAAGCTACCGGGAGCTGCTGCACGCCATCGGCGCCAAGCTGATGCGCCGCGGCTTCTCGATGCCGGTCGCCCGGGCGGCCTGCGAGGCCATCTGGAACGGTACGTCGGACACCCTCGAAGCCTAGAATTTGGGTCACGCAGGCCCGTTTTAGGCCCGCAAGTCATAGAGCCCACCCGAGGTGGGACCCCTTTCTGGTCCTGCCATGGTCACGCACTTTGACAATCGAATTAACGAGGTGCATGTCACATGCCTGTCAACGTCTTCGTCTTGCTATTGGTCGTGGCAGTGGTCGCCCTCGCTGTCGGTGCCGGAGTCGCTTATCTGCTCCTCAGCCGCCGGCAGAGCGACGGGAGTCACGTCCTCGAGATCAAGGCCCAGCAGATGCTTCTGGAGGCCGAGACTCAGGCCAAGGAAAAGCTGCTGGAAGCCAAGGAGGAAGCGGTCAAAGTTCGGACCGCCGCCGAACAGGAAGCCCGCGAGTATCGGGCTCAGTCGCAGCAGATGGAAAAGCGCCTGATCCAGAAAGAGGAAAACCTCGACCGTAAGGGAGAGGACATCAATCGAGCGGAGCGAGAGCTCGCCAGCCAGAAGAAGTCCCTGGACGACATCAAAGCTCAGCTGGAGGAGAGCTACCGCCAGCAGGAGAAGGAGCTTCAGCGCGTCGCCAACATGACGCGCCAGGAAGCCCAGGGAATCCTGATGGCCCAGGTCGAGCAGGACCTTCGCAACGAAGTGGCGCGCAAGGTCCGAGAATCCGAGCTGGCGGCGCGCGACGAGAGCGAGCGTCGGGCTCGGGAGATCGTCACCGAATCGATTCAGCGCATCGCCGCCGACCAGACTGCCGAGGTCTCGGTCTCGGTGCTGCCCTTGCCGACCGACGAGCTGAAGGGCCGCATCATCGGCAAGGAGGGGCGCAACATCCGCGCGCTCCAGCAGGCCACCGGAATCGACCTCATCGTCGACGACACACCAGAGGCCGTGATCATCAGTGGGTTCGACCCGGTCCGCCGCGAGGTGGCAAGGGTCGCGCTCAACAAGCTCATCGTCGATGGCCGGATTCATCCGGCTCGGATCGAGGAGATCGTCGCCAAGTCCCGCCAGGAGGTCCTGCAGAGGGTCAAAGAGGAGGGGGAGGCGGCGGTCCTGGAGCTCAGCCTCCAGGGTCTGCACCCTGAGGTCGTTCGCCACCTCGGCATCCTGCGTTTCCGCACCAGCTACGGCCAGCAGGTGCTCAACCACTCGAAAGAGGTCGCCTACCTCGCCGCCATGATGGCGTCCGAGATCGGCGCCGACGTCCGTATCTCCAAGCTGTCTGGCCTGCTGCACGACATCGGCAAGTCCATCGACCACGAGGTCGAGGGCTCGCATGCCGTGATCGGGGCGGAGCTGCTGCAGCGACACGGGGTTCCCGCACCGGTGGTGCATGCGGTCCGCGCTCACCATTACGACGAGGAACCGCACACGATCGAGGCGCTGCTGCTGATTGCGGCGGACGCGATCTCCGCGGCTCGGCCCGGAGCGCGTCGAGAGTCGCTCGAGGCCTACGTCAAGCGCCTAGAGAAGCTGGAGGAGATTGCGAACTCGTTCCAGGGAGTCCAGCAGTCTTACGCCATCCAGGCCGGCCGCGAGGTCAGGATCCTGGTCAAGCCAGAGCAGATCGACGACACGGCTGCTCAGCTGATGGCGCGAGACATCGCCAAGCGCATCGAATCGGAGCTCAGCTTCCCCGGCCAGATCCGCGTCACCGTGGTGCGCGAGACGAGGGCGGTGGAGTACGCGAAGTAAGTTCAAAAGGGAGTCCGCGCGAGGGCTCCCTTTTCTTTTTGCACGACAATCGACGAATGCCTGAGGCTGAGTTCCGAATCCTGTTCGTGGCCGACGTTGTCGGGCATCCGGGCCGGGATGCGGTCAAGGCGCTGCTCCCGGGCCTGAAGAAAGAGCTGCGTCCGCACCTGACCATCGTCAACGGCGAAAACGCCGCCGGAGGGTTCGGCCTCACGGCCAAGATCGTCGCCGAGCTGAGGGCCTCCGGCGCAGACGTGATCACGTCCGGCAACCACGTGTTCGCCCAGAAGGAGTTCGTCGGGGACCTGCCCAACCTGGAGCGCGTGCTCCGGCCGGCCAACTACCCGCCGGCCGCGCCAGGACAAGGTTGGTGCGTGGTCGACGCGGGGGGCCACCAGGTGCTGGTCATGAACCTGATCGGGCGCATCTTTCTCGAGTCCCTGGATGACCCTTTTCGCGCGGCCGACGCCATCCTCGCCGCCCATCCCGAGACGCCGCTCGTCTTCTGCGACATGCACGCCGAAGCCACCTCGGAGAAGACCGCGATGGGCTGGTACCTGGGGGGGGAACCGCCTACGTCACCGATGTGGGCATGGTCGGACCCCGGGACGGATGCATCGGGATGGACAAAGACGTCGTCCTGCAGCGCTTCCTGAGCGGGGTCCCGAACCGGTTCGTCGTGGCCTCTGGACCCGTGACATTCAATTCCGTACTGGTTACCATTAGCAGTTCCACCGGCCGAGCCACATCGATCCAGCGAGTCGACCGTGAACATTTTTGAAGGGGTTCCAGCAATGACATCGGAGCGCACTCCAGTAGAGGTGCTCAAGGTTTCGGCCACCTCCAAGCCGGTCGCCGTGGCGGGCGCCATAGCCGGCGTCATCCGGAGCAAGGGGCGCGTCGAGGTCCAGGCGATCGGGGCGGGCGCGATCAACCAGGCGGTCAAGGCGATCGCCATCTCGCGCGGTTATGTGGCTCCAGGCGGTCTCGACCTGGTGTGCATCCCGGCCTTCATCGATATCTCCATCGACGGCGAGGAGCGCACAGGAATCCGGTTGCTCGTGGAGAGTCGATAACGGTTAGCTCGGAGCCCCAGACCCGCTCGTTCCACATCTGGACGATCGGCTGCCAGATGAACTCGGCGGATTCCGAGAGCCTCGCCCGGCGATTGCTTGCAGCGGGCTACGTCGAAGACTCCCTGGAGCGCGCTGACGTCGCGATCCTCAACACATGCGTGGTCCGCCAGGCATCCGAAGATCGCGTCTACTCCAAGCTCCATGAGCTGAAGGAGTGGAAGACGCCTGATCGCACCATCGCGGTCACCGGCTGCATCGTCGCGAAGGAAGGCGACAACCTCACTCGCCGGTTCCCGCATCTCGATGCAGTCGTGGCAATCGGAGACTACGAAGACTTCGTGGCGAACCTCGAAGCCCGCTATGACTACTCGCAAGGTGAGCCGCTCCCGCACGCGGGCCGGACGGGTGTCAGCCATTACGTGCGGGTCATACAAGGCTGCGATCACAACTGCACCTTCTGCATCGTGCCGCGAGTGCGTGGCCGCGAGGAGCACGTCCCGCTGGAGGCGGTCGTGGCGGAGTGCCGGCAGGCGGTTGCGGACGGAGCGAAGGAAGTCGTGCTGCTTGGCCAGAACGTCGACGACTACCACGACCCCAATGGTCGCGGTGGCCTGGCCGCTCTCGTGCGTGAGGTAGAGCAAATTCCCGGGCTGAAGCGACTCCGCTTCATGACGTCACATCCGCAGGACCTGGAAACGGACCTGCTCGAGGTCATGGCCGCGAGCGACGTGGTCTGTCGCGAGCTGCAGCTGCCGATCCAATCGGGCGATGACATGGTGTTGAGGCGCATGGCTCGCGGCTACCAGACACGGCATTACAGGGCGATCGTGGACAACGCCAGGCGGTTGATGCCTGACATCGGGCTCGTGACCGACGTCATCGTGGGATTTCCCGGCGAGTCCGAAGCCGCCTACCTCAACACCCGCGCGCTGGTCGAGGAGATGCAGTTCGACGTCGTTCACATCGCGATGTACTCGCCGCGGCCCGGGACCTATGCGGCGACTCGAATGACCGATGACGTTCCGCAGGCGGAGAAGCTGCGCCGACTGAACGACCTTTTGGCCCTGCAGCGCGACATCGCCGGCCGCAAGACCGCGCGATGGATCGGCCGCAACGCCGAGGTGTTGATCGAGGGGCGCGATGAGCTGAACCGTCCATACGGGCGCATCCGCCAGGGCAAGCGGGCCAACGTCTTGCGAGCCGGCGATATCGCTCCCGGTGACGTCGTGAACATTCGGGTCATGCAGGCCACCGCCGGCCAGCTCACAGGATTGCCGGCGGCGTGAATCCCCCAGCCACCCCGGTCATGCGGCAGTACCGGGAGGCAAAAGAGAAACACCCCGACGGAATCCTTCTCTTCAGGCTCGGCGACTTCTACGAGATCTTCTTCGACGATGCCAGGGTCGCGGCGCCGATCATGGGCGTCCAGCTCACGTCGCGGCCGCTTGGCAAAGCGGGGCGGGCGCCCATGTGCGGTGTTCCGCATCACGCGTGGCAGTCATACGTCGGCAAGCTACTTCGCGCGGGTCACAAGGTCGTGATATGCGACCAGGTGGAAGCGGCCGGAAAAAGCAAGATCGTGCGCCGCGATGTCACGCGAGTGCTGACGTCGGGCACTGTGGTCGAAGACGCCTACCTCGAACCATCGCGTCCCAACTACCTGGTGGCGGCCTGGACGCGCGGACTGGAGGCCGGGATCGCCGCCTGCGAGGTTTCCACGGGTGAGCTGCTGCTGTGCCAGCTGCCCAGAGAGAGACTGCAATCGGAGCTCGAGCGGCTGGCGCCGGCGGAGCTTCTGACCCCGCCCGAGATCGAGGAGTACCGCTTCGATCCCATGCGAGGCCAGCAGCGGCTCAAGGACCTGCTGGGCATCGCTTACCCCGCATCGGTGGGTGCGGCCGACGCGCCGCTTGCGGTCGGAGCCGCCGGCGTCGTCCTCGACTACCTGAAGCACAACCAGACGCGAGTCGTTCCGGGCTCATTCACGGTGCGCACATACTCGCCCGACGCGACCATGCCGCTCGATGCCGCCACAGTGCGCAACCTCGAGCTCCCCGCGCTCGTCGCGCTCATGGACCGGACTTCGACACCGATCGGGGCACGGCAGCTGCGTGCGTGGCTGGGGGCGCCGCTGAGAGATGCGGAGTCCATCGAGCTCCGTCTGGCCGCTGTGGACGAGCTGGCGTCCGCGGCAACGCTGCGCGACCACCTGCAGGAGGTCCTCAGGCCGGTGGGCGACCTCGAGCGCCTTGTCTCGCGAGCTTCGCAGGGTCACGCAACCGCCCGGGAGCTGGTAGGCCTCCGCCGGTCGCTCGAGGCGATCCCCGACGTCCAGGAAGCGCTCAACGGCTGCGCCGCCCTGGTGACGCGAGAGCTGGCGAGCCAAGTGAACGCAGCGCCCGAGCTGGCCGGCACGCTGGCGAGAGCCCTGGTCGATGACCCACCGCCGACCGTTCGGGAGGGCGGCGCGATCCGGGCGGGGTACGACGCCGACCTCGATGCGATCGCCGACGCTTCGCGGGGAGCGCGCGACTGGGTCGCAAAGCTCGAGGCCGC
>WNGG01001354.1_pt1 | contig 35835 bp, 42 predicted proteins | sample 5400661 | NCBI WGS metagenome assembly WNGG01 (sample SAMN13153372, study PRJNA577476) | soil metagenome | isolation source: 100 cm soil or saprolite under Garry oak tree replicate 1 | place: USA:California | collected 2016-06-15
GCTCCTTTCTTAGTCCATTCAAGTACATCATAGTTGGAGTGAACCGATTTCTCCCAGGACGGATCTTTTTCAATGATCCATCTAGGAATTCTCCCGACCGTTTGCATTGTGTTTCTGCTGCATTATTCCTTAATTAAGATTTGTATATCTCCCTATTGCTCACAACCCTGCTTGTTGGCTATGGGATTTACACTTTTTATTGACTATAAATAATTATATCATCAATCTACAGCTCAGTTACTAAAAATCTCTGAATCCAAAGAGCCATTGCGGCAACTAGATGGTAATCCATAAATAACAGAAAAAAGTATAAATATAAGATGCCTAAATCTGCCGTTTTTATGGTCAAGAAATTTTATGGTGAAGAAATTTGGTAAAGGATATATCAGTATTTAGCGACCGGTGTCCACGTTGTGGAAAGGGTCCGATGGTTACGGACAACTCTAGTGGAGAAATGTTTTGCGGCAACTGTGGGTTTGTAGTTACTGAGCGGATTGAAGAGATGGGCCCCGAATGGCGCGCCTTCTCTAAGGAGGAACACGAAGACAGAAGTCGAGCCGGAATTCCGACATCGCTTGCCATGCATGACATGGGTCTTGCGACTATCATAGGTCCAGTCGACAAAGATGCCTCCGGAAAGCCATTGTCAGCATCGATGAAGAGTACGATAGAAAGATTAAGAACGTGGGATAGCAGGAGTCAGGTGCATGAGCCTGTCGACCGGAATTTTAGGCAGGCATTTAGTGAGTTGGACAGATTAAAGGACAAACTTGCAGTTGGCGACGCCGTAATTGAAAAGGCAGCATATGTCTATAGGAAAGCTCTTGAGAAGGGACTTGTAAGAGGACGCTCAATTTCTGCGTTAGTGGCCGCTGCACTATATGCTGCATGCCGTGACACTGAGACACCTCGGACTTTAAAGGATATCGCTAATGCTAGTAATATTAAGAAAAAAGATGTTGCGCGTTGTTACAGGCTGCTCATTAGAGAACTGGACCTAAAGATGCCTGTAGTCGATCCGGTGAAGTGTGTAGCACGAATAGCTAGTAAAGCCGGCTTGTCAGAAAAGACAAACCGTAAAGCTCTGGATATTCTGAAGAGAGCCGAAGAAGGTAAGATTTCGGCGGGAAAAGATCCAATGGGTCTGGCCGCTGCCGCTTTATATGTGGCATGTGTGATGAACGGTGAGAATAAGACACAGAAGGACGTGGCCGAGGCAGCTGGCGTAACAGAAGTCACTATCAGGAATCGCTATAAAGGTTTAAAGCTGCACCTTAAACTCTAGGGGTCAATCTGTGGTTTCTTCCCATTTCCTTTTCCTCGTTCTCGTTCAATCTGTCTGATCGTCCAATAATCGGCTAAAGCTAAGAAGAGCAGGCTCGATGACCTCGACCCTTTTTGAAACGGCTGTCCTCCTAAGCCCCAAAAATAAGAAGTAACCGAGAGGCTCCCCTTGCTGCTATTGCACTTCTATAGCAGCCTCATTAAAGCCAAGCTTTACCAAGTATCCCTTCACATCGTCCCTATGATCACCTTGAAGCATGATGAAACCTTCTTTAGCGGTCCCGCCGCAAGCAAATCTGCTCTTTAGTTCCTTAATGATCCGTTGAATGTCACTCAATTTTGGATCAATTCCTTCGATCATGGTGGTCGTCTTTGAAAATCGCCTAGTTTCTAGGCGGACTACAACTCGAGTGTCTTCCTTATCCAGTTCACCACAAGCACACAGATCATCTGGCAAGCCACATTTCTTGCAAATAACCGCCATCTTTTAGTAAATTATCTTCCCAATTCTTCTTATTAAGCCTTGCCTGGTCTCATTTTAGCTTGAAACTAGCGAATGTAATGGGAGTTGCTCATTCGCAAATGGATACTAGGGATCAATGCTGCACAACAATTTGAAACCTGCCAACAGGAGAGCTGTGATCAAAGTGTCCATTAAGATTGTCTGTAACGCTTTGAAGAAATTCAAGTTGACTAAGAACTTCTATAGCAAAAAAGATATTGCGCTATAGTGCATTGTAAACCAACACCGATGGTTATTCGACCTAATAACAAGCAGAAATCAGGTAAATTAAAAGACGCAGCATCTTTGCTTTTGAAAGGGGGCACGCTTATTAATGATCCTTGTCCCTCGTGCACAGGAGTACAAGTCAGGTTCCAGAATGAAAATATATGCATAAACGGGTGCAATCCTCAGGATCTCGTTGGAAAGGCCACTCGAACAGAATCAGCTGTTAATAACGAAGAGGTGAATAGGAATACAAATAGAGGTCTAGCAAAGTCGATAATCCAAGAAAAAATAATTCTTCTAATCCAACAACTCAGGGACGAGAATGACATTTCGGCGCAGATGATAAAAGCGGATCTTATTGAAAGCTATCTAAGGATTTTGGAGAAAACAGCCACTCTTGAAGACCCAGGATACCAAGGTTAATTAATTTTCTATCTTTAAAAAGACTACGACGATAAGACGAAACCCAAAACTTTTGCGACGAGACTGGAGAGGATATTTACAATGGACCCTTTGACAAAAATAATTTACGAGCTTACCAATTAATCTAAACGGAATGTATTTAAACCTGACTACCGAGAGTCTGAATTACATGAGCAAGAAAAAGAATGCTCCCCTGCCAGCTTCAAGCGCAGGTTTGTTGAGGTTCTTTGAAGATGAGACCAAAGGAGTTAAGATAAAGCCTGAGATTGTTCTCGGTATTACAGGCGGGCTCATCGGCATTTCTATTTTGATAAGGATTCTTTTTCCGGTTGGCTGACGTATAGGTACGAATAGCGTTTCTGTTATCCATAGTAGATGGTCTTTTACTAGATTAAATCCCTCTTCGCATAAGATCTCTTATCTTATATCACTACTTGGAGGAGCTGTTCTAATCGTTTTGGCTTATACTTATATTTTTAAGACAGACGTATCAACGTTAGGTCTCCATCTCGCTCTCGGCTTAGCTGCAATAACAGGTTCCGTCTTTCTGGATTTTTGTGCTCTACGCGGAACCTCTCTCAATAAAATCACAAAGGTTTTTCATGTCTCGGCGTTTGCTTCTCTGCTTTGGGCCATAACGATAATTGTCGGAATAGTTTTACACACATTACTTTCAAAGACAGATAATTCCACGAGCAATGTAGTCGAAGGAATGCTGCTAGCAGTTGGTTTGCGCATCGGGATTTTTGCGTCTGTCTTCGGTGCAGGCATCGCTCGTTCTATACTTTCTGCCTTTATTCAGCCCGTCCTTTTATTTTTGGCCTTCGTGCCTTTGGCTTTCTATCACTCTATGACCACGGGAATCGCTTATGGTTCAATTTTCATAATCCTGGCTCTTGCATGGGTTCGGATGGCTGATAAGGCTGGAAGTCCAAATGTAAACAGCACATTTAAGGTCTTACAAGCATTTCTAGCTGCGTGGACAGAGAATAGCTCGGACAGAATGGAAGAGATTACCGAATCTCGAGCGCATAAGGAAAAGGTCACTACATATATCGTAAAATTCAAACTGGAAAGTGCTCAAGTAGCTATTATTCTTCCAGACCTGCATCCCGGTCCATTCAATCCTATAGGGGGTAGTAACTTGCCGTATCTTTTATATTCTGAATATTCGAGAAATGCTCTGATTCTTCATAGCGTGTCTAGTCATTCACGAAATATCCCCTCCAAGTCAGAAGTCGATAACTATATCCGAACACTTTCTCAAGCAACGGTTTCAGAAAGATGCGAAACGAGCACTCTTCCGCTCCAGACTAAGATCGGAAGAAGCACAGCAACTGGAATTATTTTTGGCGACACCGCAATAGTCATACTCTCGATGGCACCTGTGGGAATGGAAGATATCCCGGAAAGCATACGAATAGCCTTAGAAGGATATTCTTTCAATCTCGGCCTGAAGAATATACTTGTGGTTGACAGTCATAACGCTATGGGAGAAGAGCTGAAAAAATCAGATTGCGAGAGTTTACTGTCAGCTGGAGAAATCTGCTTGAAAGAATTGATTAATGCCCCCAGATATGAATTCAAAGTAGGATTTGCCAACTTGGATGATATTTCCTGCAACGCGACGGGGCTGATGGAAGAATTAGGAGAGTCAGGTCTCGCAACTATTGTTTTTGAAGTCAATGGCAAGCAATATGTCATTGGATGGGCAGATTCGAATAACATGGACAATAGTCTACGAGATAATATTATTACTAAGTTGTCTCGGAACGGAATTCAAACGCTCGAAATCTGTACTTCAGATACGCATTCTACTTCTGGAAAGAGAACCAGGCAAGGATATTATGCCCTCGGCAAAACAAATAACCATGATGTTATTGCAGAAATCTATCTTCAGTTGTCAAAAAAGTCTATCGAGAAAGCCACCTCGGCTAGGTTTGAGTTGTTATTATCTGTATCGATGATCAAAGTAATGGGCAATCGACAGTTCGATGATTATGCATTTGCCCTTAACAGGTCTATGAATATTACTAAAGTTTTTCTTGCGATTACTTCTGTCGCGTTTTTTGCAATGCTAATTTTGTCCTAATTCTTTTTTATGTAGAATGGATGGGGAGAGATTTGAACTCTCGATCACCTGTGTGTGAGACAGGTATCATAACCAGGCTAGACCACCCATCCAGATACTTCTGGAATCAACCATGAAACAATTTATGGGTATTAATATCTTGAGACTGGACCTGCACTTAGCGGAGTACGTTGTCTAATGATATGTATTTGAGAAAATGCTAAGGTCTATGTCCCTTCACCGAATCCCTCCAAGTATAGTCTCTGCTCATCTGTTAGGGAGTCAATTCGGATTCCCATAGATTCCAATTTAGCAAGCGCAATTTGTTTGTCTTGGGACCTCTCTATGCTGTATACCAGTGGTTTCAATGAGCCTTTGGATTCCGCAAGCTTTAGTACTGATAAAAATTGATTAGCGAAGCTCATATCCATGACTTCCGAGGGATGACCTTCGGCCGCTGCCAGGTTTACCAATCGGCCCTCACCTATCAAATAGATTCTGCTACCGCTTTTCAAATTATACTGCACGGTATGCTCGTTAATTTGTCTCGGGCTCGCAGATTGTGCCTCTATCGCCGGGATTGAGATCTCCACGTTGAAGTGACCTGCGTTAGCGAGGATTGCACCATCTTTCATCCTTGAAATATCTTCTCCTGCAATAACATCCTTACAACCCGTAGTTGTTATGAAGACATCTCCTATCTCTGATGCACTGATCATTTGCGCAACAGAGAAGCCATCCAACTTCGCCTTTAATGCCGCTATCGGATCTACTTCTGTTACAATAACGTTACCTCCCATTCCCGCCGCTCGTTTTGCTATCCCTTTGCCTACATGTCCGTAGCCTGCGACTACTACATTCTTTCCTGCGAACAGAATATTCGTTGCACGGATAATTCCATCTAGCGCTGATTGGCCAGTACCATATACGTTGTCAAAATCGTGTTTGGTCTCGGCGTCATTTACTGCCATGATCGGATACTTCAGTTTGCCTGCATTTTGTAATGCACGTAGTCTGACCACGCCTGTGGTTGTTTCTTCTGTGCCACCGTAAATAACGGACTTGGATCCGTTCATATTTTTGTGCATCTCGACAGTTAGGTCGGCGCCATCATCAATTGTGATATTTGGCCCAATACCAATCACAGAATGAATGTCGTCGTAGTACTCCTTTGTCGAGATCCCCCTTCTTGCAAACACTGATACGTGTTCATCACTAGCCAGTGAAGCAGCCACATCGTCTTGGGTGCTGAGCGGATTACATCCACACCAAGCGAGCTCCGCACCAACTGACTGTAGTACTCTTACTAGCACGCCTGTCTCTTTTGTTACGTGCAAACAGCCTGCGATCCTGATACCCTCAAGCGGCTTTTCGCTCTGGTATTTATGTTTTAACGCGACAAGTACGGGCATGTGAGCTTCAGCCCAATCAATTTTCTTCTTTCCGTCAACGGCCAGAGAAATATCCTTAACATGATAATGCATATGCTCCAAACATGCTGCCCTATACTTTAACCTTAATGATCCCGAATATTCCGGGTTTATCTGCGAAAGTGAAATTTGAAGCTGCCAGCGGTCATTGACTATAGTACTAGTAATACTTGTTGGAACAATTCATGTACGACGTACTTTTCCAAATCTACGATCTAACAGTGTCGTCTAATCGTAGCTTGAATAACGACTACTTTTATTCTGTCATTTGCTGCTAACGAAGAGATCTAAAAGTTGTCTCGACCCATCAGAATCTCTCTAACTTGATCATCGGTAACTGGTTCAAAATTTTCGTAGAATTGTCCAACGGAGTTAAGGGCCTCAGGGCTAAGGATCACATCTACAGCATCAGCCTCTTGCCGCAGTATCCCCACAGTCTGCGGAGCGGCCACCGGCACAGCAATCACCAAATAATTCGGACTATGTTTTCTTATCCAGCGAGCAGCCGCAATAATTGTAGCGCCGGTCGCTATGCCATCATCTGTTAAGATTACGATTCTATTTCTAAGTCTGTATTCACGGTTCTTTGGGTAGAGTGCTCTGCGATGTTTTATTTCTGCTAGCTGCTTTGCCTTCTCGCGTTCGAGATAATCTTCCGATAATTTCAACGCTTTGATAAGATACTCGTTCATATACGTCGTGCCGTCCTCCATAATAGCTCCGATCGCGAGTTCTGAGTTATCTGGAGCTCCGAGTTTTCTCCCTATTGCAATGTCAAAATCAGATGAAAGTTTTCTCGCTACTATATTCGCTATGATTACTCCTCCACGAGGTATACCCAATACTATTGTTTGGCTCCGATCCCGAGAACTGAGTGAAGGACTAGTACTCAATCTTTCGGCCAGTATGTTGCCTGCATGCACTCGGTTTAGGAATTTCAATTGATCTACATTGTGTCCCTTCTTTTTTAAAACTTTCATCATAAAGTATAAGACAAACAGAAATACTCGAATAATGTGCGTAAGATTCAGATCGCTGTGGTTGGATATAATAAAGACAAATGTACTGAACAGGCGAGAATTCTTGCATATGAGGTAGGAAAAGAAGTAGCGCGCGCTGGGGCAGTTTTGGTTTGTGGTGGGCTGGGAGGAGTTATGGAATCCGCGTGCAAGGGATCGAAAGAAAACAACGGTTTCACCATTGGTATAATACCACAAGATGAATTTTCTTTCGCGAATGGATTTTGCGATGTCGTCATTTGTACAGGAATTGGATTTGCCAGAGATTTCATGATAGCTAGTTCTGCGGATGGAATTATTGCCATCGGGGGCGGCGTCGGAACTTTGATAGAGATGGCGGCAGGATATATGATAAAGAAGTCTATAGTTGTAATAGCAGGCAGCGGCGGGGTGGCGGATACGTACGCTGGAAAATATTTAGATGAGCGGAATCGTGTGCCTATACTGGTAGCTAAGGACGCTCGTTCCGCGGTGCAAATATTTTCTGCTAACAGGTGAAGTTCATTTGCTTTTGTAGCTTTGCAAATAGACATCAGGCTCATAGCGCGAGCCATACTTCGCAGCCATCTCTCGCAGTTTCTCCACAACATTTCGTACACCAAACGTCTCCACTGTACTAAATAGATCTGTTTTAAGTCCCATGCCAAGTCTGAGCGCCTTGTCGACGTCTTCTTTAGTACATACACTGTTTGAAATTAGCCAACCTGCGTTATTAGCAGAAATAGCTACCAAACCAATTGGATTATACTTTGCTGATTCTTCGGGTGTTAAGCTTACACGTTCATAAGTACTTCCACTGTATTCATAAAAGCCCTTGCCTGTTTTCTGCCCAAAATTTTGGGCATCAACCAATTCTTTTATTTTCGGATGCGGGTTCACTATCCTTTTGTCTCTAGAATACATCTCTGATGTGGCCTTGAATATTACGTCAAGTCCAGTATAATCGGCGAGCTCAAAAATACCCATAGGGAAACCCATCTTGTATTTGACTGCTGAATCTATTTGGGTCATCGAGACTCCGTCCCTATCTAAACAGTATGCAGCTTCATGTACCAACGGAATAAAGATTCGATTTACAATAAAGCCGGCAACGTCTTTGCGACACAGTACAGGTTCCTTACCAACTCGCATTACAAAATCCAAGGCCGTATCTATGGTATCCTGATTAGTACTTCGTCCTGGAATGACCTCCACAAGTCGCATCAATTGAGGTGGATTAAAAAAGTGCAATCCTATGAATCTTTCAGGTCGCCCTGTTAGTACAGCCATTTCAGTTATTGGCAATGTGCTTGTGTTAGAGGCATAGACCGTTTTTTCTTCCGCAAACTTATCCACATCTGTATATACTTTCTTTTTAAGACCGAGATCTTCAGGTACCGCTTCTATGAGTAAATCAGTATCTTTCAACGACCGTTCCAGGTTTACTTCCGGCGTAATTCTATTGAATATCCTCTCGGCTTCTATATGAGTGATCTTTTGTTTTTCTACGAGTTTGCTTAGAGACCATTTTACCTTCTCCAATGCTTTATCCAACAAAGAGGATTCTATATCACGTAAAGTAACATTGTAGCCTGCCATTGCAGAAACTTGCGCTATCCCGTGACCCATGATCCCTGAACCGAGGACTGTAATTTTTTTTATTGACGGCATATCAAAATATCAACAGTTTTTGGTAGATTTTTAATTTTTCTATAAAAAGGTACAGCTTAATTAAAGGATGATCACATGATATATTGATATTTGGATATAGACCGTTTCACGGCAGATGTGGATAGCCTTTCAGCTAAAATGGCATCTGGCGAACGAGAAGAACTGGTACAGCGAATGAATTTCGTGAAATATAGGTTGATCGAATTGTACAAAAAAAACTTGGTAAAGATAAACCATTCTGTAATGGAGCTTGTCTGTGCAAAACACCTCATTCGCTACGGTTATGTAGTCGATGTTGAAAGGCGACTTACTAACATCCTTATATGTGATCTTCATGGCAGTAAAGGAAACGGAGAGACGGTAGTGGAAATTGAAACTGGATTTGTTCCTCCAGATCATGCTCTAGACCCGCTATCATACTATTATGCCAGAGTCGCGAGCAAAATAGCTAGATATAGCAGTTTCGCAAATCAGTTTGTTCTTGCAACCACACCTGTAAGTATTCTTCCCATACCTGAGATGTACAGGCGACCGCCGCGCGATAGAAGAAATGAGGAAATAGCCAAGCTTAAACATGTCTGCGATAAGTACTACCGCAACCCCCCCGTCACCGAGGAGGAAATCATAAATGGAAGAATACACATGATCTACATAATAGACATAGATCAGGGAAATGTGATCGAGATGGACGTAGAATCGTATTTTGATTCGGTAAGCCTCATGATGCCAATATCAAGTATAATTTACGGATCCCGATAGAAAGCCAATTCCTAGATGTAAACCTAAACAATTTAGTTCTCTTGCCGGGCAACTTTAATTGACCATTAAAAAAAAGATAAAAAACCCTACATTTCACTTTCTTTTGGTTCAAGGTAAGCCTAGGATGCTTGTAGCAAATTCAGTAATATTATTTTCTCCGCACACATTAAATCACGGGAAAGTGAGGACGTATCATGCGAGCGCAAGTGCTAATGTACAAACAGGATGATCCGGCTAAATGCACTGCTGCGAAATTAGTTAAGTTCGGTTTGGCGGAATCTATTAGATTCATCCGACCTTACACATTAGTTTTAGATCCTTTTTGTAAGATCGTTCTATCAAACCAGGACAGAAGCCTCTTCAAATCAGTTTGCGCGATTGACTGCTCTTGGGAAAAGGCTATAGATACATTACTAAAAGGAAAAGCGCTAAAGAACGGTCTCTGCAGACGGTTGCCCGCTTTGTTGGCAGGAAATCCCGTCAATTATTGTAAATTATCGAAGTTAACTAGCGCAGAAGCGTTGGCAGCATCCCTTTACATCTTAGGATGGAGACAAATGTCAGAAAACATATTGGACAAATTCAAATGGGGTCATACGTTTTTCGAATTGAACTCGGAGATTTTAAGCGATTATGCCGACTCCGTCAACACCACAGAAATTCTTGATCTTGAGAGAGGATACTTTCCTCATCTAACTTAATATACTCAGAATGTTTAGGAGGAGATGTGAGCTAGCGTGCGGGTTACTCGAAAGAGAGGAAACTCCTCCCTCATTGCAGGCGCTCGAATTAGCGATAATTAGCTGGAGACAGCTGGCACCGGGACAGAAAAGATATCCAGCTATGGGTAGTGATGATGGTGAATAGCCTGAGGCTCATAGAGCTGGAATGAAAATGCCGACCCGAGCGGAGCAAGGCCAAACAGAGCATAAGGATCCTGCATCTGCTCGGGTTGGCCGCTCAGCGGAATCCCGCATAAAACAGAAGGAGGGTTACTACTAGCACACAGTCATAAAACATGATGGATGGTTCAATACTCACGGAAGTAAGCGGCGCTTTAATATTTTACATCTTGAATACGAAATGCGACACAGTTGGGCTTGACGAACCACTTGGTTTTGTGTATTCCACTGTACTAAAACCGTGGTGAAAGATTGAGGGTAGGAGATGCGGGTGCGATACTATAATGGCCCATTGGTGCTTTGGTAAGACACCTGCACACAAAAAAATAATGTAGCGATAATTACTTCATAATAGCGAATCTATAATGGTACTACTTTCTTGTCTTAATAAGCACAAAGACGGCAACTGCTCCCATCATACCGCCGAAAACAAGCAAAACCTGGATTGGAAAGCCTCCTGTAGCGGTAACTGTTCCTTGGGGTGCTTGTGTGGTAACAAATGCAACCTCGCTGTTGCCTGTTTTTTGTGTCTTGGAAAATCCGGGAATCTGAATCTGCGCACTTACAGGAGGAGTCGATGCATGAACGCCGACGGTTTGGCCATTTATCGTTGCAGTTGCATCCCTAACTAGTTCGGTAAAGGTGCCCTCCCTAAGACTACTTTCACCAAGAGCGTATACTGAAACAGCCCTGGACCCGGCCGGTGCATTGAATAGACCAGCGGAACCTGCGACGCTTCCTGTAGGGTCAAAAAGAAAGTGCCAGCTATCCAGAGATTGTCCCACTGGTTGGAGGTTAAATAATGGATCTTGCATGATAGCCGCCGTCGCCCGCGAATTCAACAGCTGTTGCGCCAATTGCGGATGTGTAACCTGAAACAACCCGATTGGAAAGTTGACATCGATTTTCCCATATTTCGGCGTATCGACTATTAGGGGTTGGTTAACTACTACACTCCTCCAATCTAAATCTATGACTGCTCCTTGGGGTCCATTCTGTTGTAGAACATAGTTGGAAATAAATGGCTTAAGATCTACCTTGTACGAGACCAGAAGTTGATTAGGCTCGCCTATAAGATCTCCTGTATATTGTAATGTTGCATTATTGAAACGAACCGGACTCTGTTTCTCACTTGCGATATCTTGGTTGAATGTTGATATCAACTGACTCATTCCCCCACCCGTTCCATTGACCGTAAATCTAACATGCTCTGCTTTGCCGTTAAATTGTTGAGCTAATGCACTCCCCGGATCGTAATTAAATGTAAGGAATCTTACTGCCGTAAGATCTGGTTGCGCGCTATTGGTCTGAGGCGGAAGAAAAGCTGTGAATTGCACAGCGGATGCATGAGTCATAAAACCAGTAATTAAAATTGTTGAAATAATGCAGGCTAGCAGAACTGCACTAAGATTCACACAAGATGTCTCATGGTGTCCTGTTTATAATCTTTATTGATTGCCCGTTCTGTTTGGCTTCCCGTTTATTTTTGGTTGCCAATCTGCATGATATCGTGGGTTTAGCATAATACGCAAATGTCAGCTTCCATATAATCCTCAGTTTTCCACACTGTATCCGAAAATTATACATTATGCGCTAAGTCATAGCAGGACAGCCATGATCACCGTTCTCGCCGGGGGAACTGGTTCTATCAAGTTAATTCGTGGCCTGGCGTCGCGCCACACCGATATAACAGTAGTTTCAAATGTGGCCGACAATATTTGGCTTTACGGCCTTTATATTTGTCCGGATATTGACACGGTGACTTATGGATTAGCAGACATACTTGATCCTAGACAAGGTTGGGGCATAAAAAATGATTCATATGAATGTCTTCGTCAAATGGAGATGCTCGACCAGCCAACTTGGTTTAAACTAGGAGACAGGGATCTTGCCACACATATCTTGCGTACAAGCATGCTGAAGAGCGGAAAAAGTCTATCTTATGTTACAGAATGGATGAGAGACAAGTATGCTGTCTCATCAAGAATTATTCCAGCAACAGATGATCCGGTTGAGACGAAAGTACTGACTGACATTGGCGAGATGCACATCCAAGAATTCTGGGTAAAACACCGGGCTGAACCACCAGTTATAAGTATCAGGTATGAAGGCGCAGAGAGGGCGAGAATTAACCCAAAAGTGATCCAGGCTATAAGAAAATCCAAGTTAATTGTTATTGCGCCGGCAAATCCTATATCGAGCATAGGACCGATTCTTGCCATCAGAGGATTCAAAAAAGCGCTTGTCGCACAGAGAAAAAAAATTGTTGCGGTCTCACCGCTAATTGGGAACGTGGCAATAAGCGGACCCGCCGTAAAGTACATGCAGGCGATGAAGTTACCTACTTCTCCTTTTGGGGTAGCAGAACATTATTCTGAATTCGTAACCAAATTTGTTATTTCTAAAGATGATCGAGATTCAGCTAGAAGGATAAAAGGAATTGGAATGAAGGTTTACGAAACAGACATACTGATGAAAACTTCACATGATGAAAACAAGCTCGCGTCTTATCTTCTCACACAAGTGGATGCTGTCTAATTATGAAGATATTTGCTCTCGTACCAGTGAAGAAGTTCGAAAGTAGTAAATCAAGACTGGGAGCAATACTAAGTATCGATGAACGAATAAAATTGTCAGAGTTGTTACTTATCAACACAATAAGCGTACTTAAAAAGTCATCTGCAATATCAGAAATAGTCGTAGTTTCAAGTGATGAGGAGGCAATGGAGATCGCTAGGAAAAATGATGTAAAATTTTTGAAAGAGGTTAAAGATCACGGGGTGAATGCTGCAATTGCCCTAGCGGATGACTATAGTTCCGAAAACGGAGCGCACGCTACTGTAGTAATTCCTCAGGATCTCCCACTATTAACAGCTGCCGATGTCAATATGCTGTGCAGGCGAGCAGAATCTCCAGAGCGTTGTCTCGTTATTTGTCCTTCTATCCGGTTTGACGGATCCAATGCTCTACTACGAAAGCCGTCGGGATTACTGAAGACGCATTATGACGAAGATAGCTTTAATGCGCATATAAGAGCAGCTACACAATTCGGAATTCCCATCAAGGTTTTTTTATCACAAAGGATTATGATAGATCTTGATTCCACAGAAGATATTAAAATTCTCATGAAAAAACGGATAACAAATCTTCCTGTTGCCTACTTGAAATCCAAGATGAGAAACAGTTTATTAGTATAGGATCAAACAGTAATTAAGATATCTTTGCCGAGCTCGTAACAAAACAAACGGCTGTACTACTATGTTTCTATTCGTTTTTTTCTAGGCAGGTATGGACTTGATGGGGCGAGCGCACGCGACTTGAGGTCATACCACGGGCACTGCTTCAAAAAGGGTCTCGAATTCTATTCACAACTTCTTCAAGATCCAATACTGATCTACTGTGCAATTGACTTGTAAGCCTCCCAGAATTTATCACTAATGTAATGCAAATTATCAATCACATACCCTGTTGACATAGAAGCAGCAATTTCGCTATCTACAAGAGCTACGCCTACAGCCAACCCTTTCTTGTAAGTCTGATCTTTGACAATAACAATCCCATCTTTTCTGAAAGTGCCAAGACTTGTTATCCCGGGTCTCATCACTTTGGCTCCGTTGCAAACAAATTTGATGGCACCCATATCTACGTAAACGGTAGGAAAATGGTCTAGCAGTTCTGGTTTGCCCAGAAACGGTAGGATTACTGACTCCCGCGTTTGGATTGCGAAAAAATTCTCAGCCTGTAGTAAAAATTTGCCTTCTTCGATCTGATATACCTTGAAAGTCTTAATTCTTGGAATAATATCTTTGGGCCACTTTGCTCGTATGAGATCCATTAAGACGGCACTCTCTTTTTTGGACAGTACAGATATTTTCAAATCTCTTGATCTAGAATATGTTTTGATTTAAAAGTCATGTTCAATTAAAAGTATTGTCGAGACCGTTCACTAGCATCATTTGCGTTATTCAAAAGTCATTAGTATCATTATTTTTATCGGTATTATTGTAATGGATTAGGTTAAGCATCCATCTCCTTAACTCGGTTATCGATGGGAATGTATTCACATCCCATGGGACCGCAATATCTTCCGACATAAAGGGCCTTCGGCCGATAAAGAGCAGGCTTGGGAGCAGCTTCTGCAAACTTTTCTTCAATAACATGTGAGCACCACCCAGAGATTCTTGAAATCGCGAATATTGGAGTATTGAGATCCATCGGAATCCCCATGCTATAGTATAAAGATGCACTATAAAGATCGACATTTGGATAAATCGGCTGTTTATGGTGTTCAAGCATATACTTCTTGGTCGCCTTCTCGACACGTTCTGTAATTTCGAACCACTTCGTACCCGTTTCACGAGACAGTATTCGAGACAAACTTGAAAGGACTTCCGCTCTAGGGTCTGTGGTTTTGTATACTGCATGTCCCATTCCCATGACTCGTCCTCCTCGATCTAATTTATCTTCCACCCACTCCTCTGCCTTATTCGGGTCTCCTATTTCAAGTAGCATTTTCATAACCTGGATATTAGCGCCACCATGTAGTTCACCAGACAAAGCACCAATTGCGCCGCCAATCGACGCATACATATGAGCTCTAGTGGAGGCTATTTCCCTGGCAGCAAAGGTAGAAGCGTTGAAACTATGTTCGGCATGCAATATAAGACAGATGTCGAATATCTTCGATTCTTCCTCGTTAGCATCTTTTCCACGCAACATATAGAGAAAATTCGCCGCGTGCGATCCTTCCTCTCTAGGACCGACAATCTGCAGTCCCTTTCGAATCCGATCCCACGTCGCAACAATTGTCGGAATCTTTGAGATGAGAACAATAGCTCTTTCGATATTAGCTTCCTTCAAATCATCCTCCATATTTGCATCATAGTCAGGAAGTTCGGAAATGGATGATTGCAGCACATCCATCGGACGTGCTCTCACAGGCCGAACCATCAGAGTTTTGACAATAGGTTCGGGTAGACTACGAGCTTCCCTCAGTCGACGAGCAAAATCTGTCAAGTTTTTCGTGCTGGGAAGCTCTCCGAACAAGAGCAGGTATGCCGTTTCTTCGAAAGTGGAATGTTTTACCAAATCTAAAATATCATAGCCACGATAAATCAGTTTGCCGTTCTCGCCGTCTATGGAACAGATCTTCGTATCAGCAACCTCAATATTTCTCAAGCCGATATTTCTAGTATCCATTTGTATGTAGTTCTACAAGTTCGTATTTAAATTGATGTCGTGATGTGTGGGTGGCTGAGTTCACTCTTGTTTATGTTCTTTTTCTTTTTCTTTTTCTTTGAGACGTTTCATAAATATAGAACATAGAAAAAAAATAAAGGAAAAATACCCAATAAAATTAAATAATTCTCATATAGTGTGGAAACCATGCAGCCATCTAAAGCCTCTAAAATCATTACCGATTTCATTTTTCGTGAGGTCAAAGAGCGCAATTCTGAGGGCGTTGTCATCGGGCTCAGTGGGGGAGTCGACTCTTCTGTAGCCGCTGTGTTGGCTGTCAATGCTTTAGGGCCTTCTCGAGTCCTCGGGTTAATTCTGCCCGATTCCAAAACAATTCCCCACCCACGTGAAAGAAAGGATGCTTTAGATTTAGCAAAAGACTTGAAGATAAGCCATAAGTTGATCGAAATCGGAGTTGCTAAAAACAACCTCGTGAGACAACTCCCTTTAAATAGGTTCGCCCAAGGGAATCTTGCGGTTCGGCTGAGAATGTGTTTGCTGTACTATTATGCTGCTATAAGGCAGCTAATTGTGATGGGAACCTCGGATAGAAGTGAATTAGAATTAGGATATTTTACTAAGTATGGCGATGGTGCTGCGGACATCCTTCCAATGGGTGGCCTGTATAAAACAGAGGTTAGGGAAGTAGGTAGACACGTGCATATTCCACCTAACATATTGGAGAAAAAAAGCAGTCCCGGCTTATGGAAGGGACAAACAGCAGAAGCTGAAATAGGTTTAAGGTATGAAGAAATAGACGATATACTTAGAAACTTGAAAAGAGGTAGATCTCATCTTAGAAAATTCAGCGCTGAAAAGGTACAAACTGTGATTAGGCTTGTCGAAAAAAATAAGCATAAGCGGTCTTTGCCTCCGATCTGTAAGATATAAAATTAATTAATCCGTAGACGCTTAGCATAACCGTCAGTCAAACACCTTTATTGCTCTTTGTGTTGTCCTACAAAACTGAGATCTAAAGAAAATAGATTTTGTAATCTTACAACAGTTATCTCAGAGATAGGATTTTTCGTCGATTTTGCACGCCATAGTTGAGTCGGGGTCAAGCCCCTCTTCAACTACTGCGGGCTATAAGTGTCCTCTTTGCCTTTAAACCTCGACATCACAAACGGCTGATCAAGGTGCATCACGTTGCTCATTATTATAGAAATAATCAATCCCAAGAGGAAACCACCGATTATGTCGGTTAAATAATGTTGCATAATGTATAATTTAGTAATGCCAATTAACGCCGGGAAACACCATATTAATAAACTGCCAAATCTGGATTTTTTATTTAGACCAAAGCCCACGACAAAAGCAAAGGCGGTTGAAATTGCAACGTGATTGGAAGGATACGAATAGCCGCGGGCGAAGGGTGCTACACTGTCGTCTTCCAGTACAAAATATTTAGGAAAAATCACAGATGTTTGAAGCCCATATGGAGGGGCTTGCCTCCCAATCACTGGCTTTAGATAGCTTATTGAAATCGCTATGAAAACGATACTTATCAAGAAAATGAGCCCCATTTTTCTGGTTCGACGAATGATGGTAATGATGATACCAATGATTACCAAGGTAGAGAGATCACCCAACGATGTAACCGTTATCATCAAAATATCCAGCTTCTCATTTCCTTGAATACCCTTCACGTGCATGTTTATGAGTTTGTCAAAATTAGTGCTTAATCCAGACGCAACCATCACTGTGAGGCACACAAGTGCAATTGTTAATATCATAAATTCAAACGACCTAAGTTTCACTATCCATTGCGGCCAGACGCGAGCCAGTGGCATCGAGCATGTTGTGGGTGTATTCATTTTAATTGTTTACAGTAAAGGCTCCCTCGAAACTGGGATTTCATGGGACGCCTCAGTCTCGGTCTCTAAAGAACAAAATTTGTTGAGTTTCAGATTTAGTGGTAACCACAAGACATAGCGACTATCGTTTTTTCTTTTTGGTGTCCAAGCGTGTTGTTATCTGATTTTATAATACAGTTTTAATCCACACCAGTTTCGTTTTGGAGCTTGCTAGCTGTTTCCGGATCTCTATCGGCATAATACTTCACCATACTCATTTTGAGCACTTTCAAAGAGAGTAAGGCACATTTGATCCGCGCTGGTCCTAAGTTTGTCAGCCCTATATTTTCCAGGATGTCCTCCTTTGCCAAATCCTTAACAAGATTCAACGGCTTATTTAACACCATCTCTGTGAGCATAGAGGCACTCGCCTGACTGATTGCGCAGCCCCTTCCTTCAAATTTAATATCCTTAATTTTATCTTCTTCGACTCTGAGATGCATATCAATTTCGTCGCCACATAGGGGATTACTATCGTGGATGCTGACGTCAGGGTTAGGTAGTCTACCCTTATTCCTAGGATTTCGATAGTGGTCTAGAATGATTTCACGATAAATGTCATCGCTCATACCCTGAAGATTCTCCGTGCGTCATGGAGTGCATCGATAAATATATCGACCTCTTCTTTAGTGTTATAGATATAAAAACTTGCGCGAGAGGTTGCGGCCACATCTAGTCTCTCCATTAACACTTGCGCGCAATGATGACCCGAACGGATTGCAATTCCGTGTTCATTCATAATAGTGGCCAGATCATGTGGGTGTATATCAGCTATATTAAATGATATTACTCCACCACGCTCGTTTGCGTTTAGAGGACCATAGAGGATTACATCTTTGATATCAGCAAGAGCATCCATTGTATATCGGGTGATATCGATTTCGTGGTCTCGCACTCTATCCATGCCTATTCTGTTAAGATAGTCGAGCGCAGCCCCAAAACCAATGACGCCTGCTACATTTGGGGTTCCACCTTCAAATCTGTATGGTAGGTCGTTGTAGATAGTTTCTTGTTTATGTACCTCTTTTATCATATCCCCGCCACCTATAAATGGAGGCATTTCTTCTAGTATTTTTCGTTTCACGTACAATATGCCGACTCCTGTCGGCCCAAGCATTTTATGGGCAGAGAATGCCAGAAAATCGCAATCTGTTTTCTGTACGTCCACAGGCATATGAGGTACTGACTGCGCTGCATCGACAAGTACTGGGATACCAATACAATGAGCCATCTTTATAATTTCATTTAAAGGTAATATGGTGCCCAAAACGTTTGACATTTCGCTTAAAGAGATCAGTCCTACTTTACCGGTCTCGAGAAAGCCCTTGTAATCTTCCATTCTCAGATATCCACGATCGTCTACTCCGATGTAGCAAAGTTTTGCATTTTTTTCTCTGCTCAGGATCTGCCAAGGAACAATATTACTGTGATGCTCCATTTCGGTTATTACAATACTTTGACCATCCTTCACGTGTTTACGCCCCCACGCATAAGACACGAGATTAATGGCCTCAGTAGCATTACGCGTAAAAATTATTTCATCTGTAGAGCGCGCATTGATAAACTTTGCAACCTTTTATCGTGTCTGCTCATATGCGAACGTCGCCTCTTCTCTCAATTGGTGAACTGCCCTGTGAATGTTTGCATTATAATTTGAATAATAATCGTGAATTGCGTTCATCACCGCGAACGGCTTTTGGGTAGTAGCAGCGTTATCCAAATAGACAAGCGTCTTATTCTTACCAACTTTGCGCTTAAGAATAGGAAAGTCCTGCCTGATCTCATAGACACCGAGGGCACTCTTCTGCATTCCTCTTATAACGACTCCTTAAGATATAAACCCATAGACTAGTGACAATGAATATGATTTGCAGACAATAAACTGCAGTAATTATTTTCTTGACACTACCAACTGCGTAAATTGTAATTTTCGTACTGTTGTAGTGCTCTGTAGGTATCTGATTTAATAATGTGCTTTTTCTTTGAATATTTGGACTGACCCAATGATGCTTCTATGGCGCGAGGCATGGATAAAACCATTGTCACAATATGAACTAGGTTCCGAAATATGCGCTTATTGTACCAAGAGGTTCAATGATTTAGACTTCGTTACTTCCTGTGAATTCTGCGAAATAGGAATAATGCACGATTTGTGTGCGAATTCACACATTAACACCCATCACAGTAGTCAGGTGAATGCTAAGGTAGCCGCCCACAAAGATAAACCCTTACATGATTATCAGTGATTTGAGAATACAAGTTCTTTTATTGAACATCGCATTTGTATATGATGAAATCCTGTCTGCGGGACGCGCAAACATGTATACTCAGATCGTACTTCCAAATTATCAATGAAGATTTTAATCAAGGCTTGACATATAACCAGCATCTTGTAAAGCCGGTTTCAGTTGCAACTTCAGGAGGGTCTTGTTTACAGATTTCCATGGCATGAGGGCAGCGCTCGTAGAAACGACATCCTGGTGCAGGCCGAGTCAGATCCGGCGGATTGCCTTTGATGAATTCTAAACGCTTACTATTATGCTGTATTGTGGGGATTGCAGATATCAAGGCCTGAGTGTACGGATGTTTTGGATTTTCATATATTTCCGAAGCCCTTCCTATTTCAACTAGTTGACCTGCATACATTATCCCGATCTTGTCAGCAATTTCTGAGATGATGCCGAGGTCATGTGTAATCAAGATTATCATTAGTCCGTTTTCCTTTTTTAGCGTCTTAAGTAAATTAATTATTTGTGCTTGCACAAGCACGTCAAGGGCTGTTGTTGGTTCGTCAGCAATAATAATATCTGGTTTCATGAGTAGCGCCGTTGCTATGACTACACGCTGTTTCATTCCACCGCTTAATTCATGAGGATACCTTTTCGCGATATCTCGATCAAGTCCAACTTGCTCCAACGATTCTAAAATACAATCTTCGACATTTCCTTTGAATTGATGTTGTTGCATGATTTCACGCATCTGATCTCCTATCTTGTAAACAGGGTCAAGCGTGTTCATTGCCCCCTGAAAAATCATTGCAATTTTTTTCCAGCGAATCGATTTATTAAAATCATTATCAGACAGCTTTACTATATCCATTCCATCAATTATCACGTTTCCTCCTGTGATTTTGCCAGGAGGTTGCAATGCCCGTAAGAGGGCGGACCCAAGAGTACTTTTGCCGCTGGCCGACTCACCAGCTATTCCCAGAGATTCGTTCTCGCCAATAGCAAACGTAATGTTATCTACCGCTTTCACAATGCCTTTACTAGTAAAATAAGAGGCATTTAGTCCAACGACTGATAATTTAACATGCGATCGTCTGTCATTCACGAATTATATTTTATTTATAGCGTATAATAACCGATCTAAACCTTCACAGTGAATTGAACATGGTGATGGTTTAAACTCACGCTAATTGACCCCATACAAAATCTATTCTATTATCTGCCAAGAGTATAAATTAATGCAAGTATTACTATGCCTACCTCACACCCGATGAGATTAAAAAATATCACAATAATTATTTCGATCTTTGTTGTAGTCACAGCTCTAATTATTACCTTTACGTCAATCGAACTCTCTCAAAATCATGTTAACAAAGCAGGCCATAACGATAGACAGGTAATAAGCACCCACTATCAAGATGCATCTCTTAGGCTTATTGCGATTCGTTCCGACGGATCTCCATTGGACGGCGCGATATACTCAATTTCACCAAACCCTTTTGATAGTTCGAGAAATTACATCGCAAAGGTCGATTCGCTGGGTGCAGGTGATTCAACGGCTGGAATTATTACGATTTTCGGATTGCGACCTGGCAATTACAATGTAACAGAACTAAAAGCTCCAGGAGGCTACTTGGTAAATGGATCGTCAAGAATGGTTAATTTGATCTCAAAGCATACTGCTACATCGGCATTCGTCCATTTGATGCCTTCGCATTCAAATGGCTCTGATAAAAGCACCTCGCAAATCAAAGATGTAAGTTACAGTGCTAAATTTGAATGCGGATCCGTGTCCGGAAATGATGGTCCACTTAGACCAGGACATTATGACACTGACATAAGCGTCTTCAATAGTCAAGCTTACACGGTACCTTTTTTATGGAATGCAGTTGTCAACAATGGGAAGAGTACTACCTCTATTTTAAAGACCCTCCAGCCTCAGACCTCTGCAGGTATAATATGCAAAGATATCCTCCAATTGTTCAACATTCAAAATAACACCGGTAACCTATTAGAAGGGTTTATTATGATAAGACCGCAGGTCAATGCAGGCGGGTTGGCGTCTTTTTCAGGCAGCAGCGCTACAGTATTTTCGCGCCCGCCTCTCCCACAAGATCAACTCAATTTACTAAACGTGCAAGTGTTTTATTCAGCGAATGCACTCTTGACGCTTCCACATGATATAACAATGGATAAGGTTTTATTTTCTATTTTAAATGACACCTCAGGAAAAATTCCAGCATCCATGGTCGGAAAAACATTTGATATCACACTTGAATCGCAGGTAAACCAGATCATCGACCCGGATTCTCAGGTTAGGAATATTTTAGCAGCCAAATATAACCTGTCAAATGTGGAACAAACGCATCTGAAGATCCAAATAATCTCTGTTAGCCTAGGAACAAGTACAATGATAGATGACCATGCGATTTCATCGTTACAAGTCAGACCACAATCTAACCCCTAGTTTACAATTTTAAGAGACTAAGACTCGGATGATATCCTATTATTAGCCAAATATATAATTGGGTTAACGTTTAACTTAATTTATGATAAGGGGTAATAGTTGAAGACACCGATTTGTTCCTTTGATGCCAAGACTGGCGTTCTATGTGCTGGATGTGAGGCAAAATTAGAAGCTGGCCAACTGAGTCCTACAGAAATTGAAATAGCAATAAAATTGACTCGGCTAGCTGAACGAGAACAAGAGGTCAATACATTGTCCATGATCAGCGCGGCCAAATCCGGAGCGGACTCTGTTCTGTTCCTTAAGGGTTCTGATATTAGTTTTCTAAGGTCAAATCCAGAGCTTTTAAAGAAACTAGAAGCAGAATTTGGCGGAACAGTCTGGTTCGTTGAAGCGCAAGCCACAGGCAGGAGATTTATTGAGTATCTATTTTTTCCGTCGAAAGTGCTCAATATGAACTTCTTTTGGCTACCTGATGGCAAAAAGCTAACACGGGTACTAATAGATCGAAAAGACCCCAAGAATGCATTCAAGACCACAAGAATCCATGACATTGCAAAGGAGCTTAGAAACGTGGGTTTAATAATAGAATATGAAGCTTAAAGTTATCAGATGAAACCTTGATATGAATGTGCTTGATGACATCCACAGGACACATTTCACGGATCAAGTTCATGAAAGTCTAGTCGGACAAGTAGTGAGTGTCGCTGGATGGATAGAAGATATTCGCGATATTGGCAAAGTTGCCTTTCTAACAATTAGGGATGTCCGAGGTGCGGCTCAGGTAGTGTTATCTGGTGATACTCTCAATCTAGCCAGAGATACGCCTCGGCAGAGCGCGGTAATTGTATCAGGCGTGGTACAGCATAGCAAATCAAAAGATTTTCCTTTAGAGATAAAAGCTGAAAGAGTAATTATTGTTACCGAGGCCACCCATCCTCTGCCCATCGATCCGACTGGCAGAGTTGAGTCAGCAATAGATAAACGACTAGATTCCAGAGCACTAGATTTGAGAAGTCCTAAGGCTTCTTCAATTTTTTTGTTGAGATCCGCGGTGCTCGATAATATCAGAACGACCTTAAGATCGAAAGGCTTTATTGAAGTAAACACCCCCAAAATCATAGGCAGTGCTAGCGAAGGCGGCGCAAATCTTTTTGGGTTCGAATACTTCAAGAAGCAAGCCTATCTGGCACAAAGCCCACAGCTTTACAAAGAGCAATTGATCCTAGCCCTAGATAGAGTTTTTGAAATAGCGCCCTACTTCAGAGCGGAGAAATCCCATACGGTAAAGCATCTAACTGAATTTCTGAGCGTAGATATCGAGGCGGCTTTCATAAATTTCGAAGATGCGATGGACCTAGCCGAGGAAGTTATAAGAAATACATTTAACATTAACAAGAAAACGCATGGAACAGACCGCTATGCGTTACTTACAACACCTAGATTTCCTATCGATAGACTTACTTACGAGCAGTGTCTGGATGAACTAGTCAAGGAAGGAGAAAAGCTCGAATTCGGCGATGATCTCTCGGATGCGTCTCTTCGAAAACTGGGCGAAATGCATAAGGGATTTTATTTTATCATGGACTGGCCTCTTAAGCTAAAACCCTTCTACATCCATGAGAAAGCAGATGATCTAAAACTGAGTCATTCTTTTGATTTACAATACGGGTATCTCGAACTGATTTCTGGGGGCCAGAGACAGCATGACCCAGTGAAGTTGCGCAAGAGGTTGATAGAACAAGGATTAAATCCTGCAAATTTTGATAGCCATTTAAGAGTATTCAGTTGGGGAATGCCCCCGCATTCAGGTTGGGGACTTGGATTCGACAGATTAATGATGGTCTTGACTCAATCCGACAACATCAGAGACGCGGTGCTATATCCTCGGGACACGGAAAGGCTCATGCCGTAACCTGCAATTCTACTTCCCTTAGTTTATCTTCGAAAATGTATGCCCTTGACTCATTTGTTACAGTTGAATAAATGAGCCAAACGACGGGGTTGATCTTCATATACCTTTTGTCTGTTGACGAGGGAAAAGGCTCAGCTGGATGCGAATGAAATATGCCAACAACCTGCTGCTTTCTAGCTTCGGACAGTTGATATGCTTTCATAAGATCGACTGGATCGATACTGAAGGTTACTGGTGAAGAATCGCTGTTTTTCACCGGTATCACGTCACTTACTATAATTTCGTCCAGATTATCTGTGTTAATTTCACCTAGCAAAAGTGCACATGATTCCCAAGGTAAAGAATCCCTCGCAAGTGACGCTAAGGTTTCTACTTTGTCATCGTTTAAACGGATACCTGATACCATATTCCCTACAGAGGAGTCTGCCCTATTTTATTTTACTAGCACTTCTCAAGACGCAGTAGAAAATAACTTTTGTTGTATTTTGCTCACAAAGGACAGTAGACAAGGACCTACGTCAGCCGCCTTTCTACCGGACGGTTTCAATAAGATAAAATTACCTCCTAGTCAATATTTTGGAGAATGAATCGAATTAAGCGGATTTCTAGCGAGATTTTGGAGAGATATCCAGAAAATTTCGGTATAGATTTTGATCAAAACAAAGCGACCCTAAAAACTATAGCCATAGTAAGGTCTAAACTGCTCAGAAATAGAATAGCTGGATACATCACAGCGTATCTTCGCAGGGAAAGTACAGAAAAAGGTTCTGTAGACGCAGGAGAAATAGAGTCGGAAACCCAATAGACGCGCTGTCAATCATGATAAATGTGAACCTCCTGGGCGGTGTGAAAAAGGCAGTTGGCAAGCCATCAATTAGCCTAGATGAGCCTAGTCTCTCAATATCTGAAATACTAATGCTTTTGCGGCGAGACGCCAAACAACCAAGGGTGTTGAGTCCTAATAATATTTTGGTAGCAGTTAATGGTGTTGAATCTTCGTCACTTGATGGCAACGATACCGTAGTAGAGAGTGGAGATACTGTTACCATCGTGACAGTCGTACATGGTGGAGGCCCGAAAGCTGCATAAAAGGTAACGATTGCTCTTTGTTCCCTATTCTATCGACGGCTAAGATAATTTTTTGAGGTGGGAGATGCAGCGCACAGGATGTGAAAAGAATATAGGTACAAAAATCATTATTATTATCATTATGGGTGCTATCCGAAGTTGCGTCATGCTACTAGGTTCGCTCATTGTATGGTACACAAGACCACAGCTGCAAGTATAGGCCATGAAGAAGGATCAGTCATAAAATAAGGCTTAAACACCATCGTAATTAGGAGAGACGTCCTGAAACTACAGAACCGAATACACAAAGTGGGTGATAGATTTACGACAGTGATAGGAATTTCTGATTTAGATGTGAAAGACGCCGGCGAATTGATTGACGATTTACGAAATACCTCGAAAGGAGTGGTGTCGATACAGGGTGTATGTGCAGATGCTGTGTATGGAATCGACCACATTCTCCAGGCATTAAAAATCACTATAGAGTCAGAAAAAAGAAAAATCACATTGGTAGATAGACTCGAAATGGATCTTCTGCTTCGAATATCCTGCACAGATCAAATAACAGTAGCCTTAAGAGACATAGGCTTGAGGAATCAAGCACCAGGTTGCTTTATTCTATTCTCAAAAGGAAAAAAGGAGTTGCTAAAAGTTACTAGACGTATCTGTGATATGCATCTTGAGGTAGACGACGTTGTATTAAAGCCCAGCAATAGAAAGAAAGAGCTAATCTGCAGGCGCCTCGGAATACAATTGAATATATTTTTATCAAATGACGTTGACTTCACGAGCTTTCTTTCAGAAAGGGCAGCCTTGCTCACCAAGTAACGGTGCCCCTCTGTCGCTTTTCTACTAGTGAACTGAATATCTCGTTTGGCCGTAAAACGGAAATCCCCACTATTTTTCCAATTATCTCCACCAGTACTACCCAGTCAGGATTTTCAAGATCTACTTTGTTGTCAATTTCTGAACCAACGTTTCTGATTATATCAGAAGAACACAACAAGGTATTTCTCCTTTCAACAGTAATCCGGAAGGTCTCGTGTTTTTGCATCTTTGACGAGAGTCTCTTCCCAGCATTTTTAATCAAATCCAGTCCTCCCTCAGTAAGAGTACATTCTATTGGAATAATTCTGAGAAGGTATCTGAGACGCCATGGTTCCTTCTGGACTAGTTCTTTGACTCTATTTACTACTTGAAAAGGTTCAAGTGTAGTACGCCCGATCAAGATACCGACAAGTGGAGTAATGTCTGATTCTGGTTTTGGATCTCCAAACAACTCAAGAATGTCATGGAGTTCCTTTTGTGCATCTTCCTCCCGATTTCTGTATGTTGAAACTATGAGATTAAAATCCATATCTAGATTAGTTCTTGCTTGCTGAGAGAACCATGCCAATTTCCTCTGATGATATTGCTCCTTCCCGAATTATTTTGGGGACGCTTCCTGACAGATCCAAAATCGTTGATTGGCTTCCATGTTTCATATTACCCCCGTCCAAAATTGCGTCGAAACCTCTCAACGATGACAAGATCACTTCAGAGATTGAATTAGACGGGTTCTCTCCTGATTTGTTTGCACTGGTACCCACAAGATATTTACAATGCTTCAACAAAGCAAATGCGCATTTATTATTCGGAACTCTAACTCCGACGGTTGTTTTACCTGCGGTCACCCTTGTCGAAATTCGTGTATCAAGAAGTGTAGAGATGATGGTAAGTGCGCCTGGCCAGAATATCATCGCCAACCGTTTACCAATTTTACCTAGTAATGCAATTTTTTCTATGTCCTGTATGTTTGATGCTAAAATGGGAAAAGGGTTGGCTTTATTTCGACCCTTTATTTCAAAGACTCTTTCCACTGCTTCCTCCAAATATGGATTGCAACCAATTCCATATACCGTATCGGTAGGGTAAACTATTACTCCCCCAGCCTTTACTATGGATGCGCATTTTAGAGTGTGCCCTCTTTTACAACAACGGTAGACTGTAAACTTATTATTCCTAGAACCTGTCTCCATCTAGCAAGTCATAAACAAAATCTATATAAATTCCATTATGAGATACGATTCCAGACCTTTTTTATTTTTCCTTGAATTCCACAAGATACTTCAACATTCTTCCTGAAATGCAAGTACAGAGGGTAAAGTAAATTTCCATAGATCATTGTCAATCAGTGACGTCGCCCAATCGTCAATGTGCTGCCGGTTGTCTTAAAAAGTTCAAATTTGAGCGAGTTTACTGGTTAGCAGACGTATCAGTTCTTTCTAAGGTCGTCAATACTGCATGCTCCAGCTCTGATATAATCGACTCGATATCGTTTGGAACACTGCGATAAGTTGCACCTGCTGCGAATACGTGTCCCCCTCCTTCAGGTAAGTTCGCTGCGATATCACTACAAGAAATTTTATTGCTATTCCGTCTTATACTTACTCTGCCATCCGTGCCGTAAAACATGGCAAGATCCACTCCTGTTTTTTTGAAAACTTCTTCCGAAAATAAACTGTTCTGAATGAACGGCGATGATTGTATAAATGCGGTCTTGAAACCACGAATATCTCGTATTTGCATGGTCGAAAGTACGCGTTCCTTTGCGTCGTCTCGCAATAGCACATATTCGTTGTAATCCATTTGCATTTGAATATCCCATAATACTCCGCGTGAAGATTTCTGTGCGAGTTCGGTGAGGCGGGAGAAGCGATCAGGGAAGTTATGTTCTGAGGTAGGAGTTAGATATTGGTCATTTGTGAAGTAGTCCATTGTATGGGCTAGACTTGCGAGTTTTTCTGCCAGGTGATGTCCTGCAAGAAATTTTTCATAAATCAACTCGGCGGCGCACTTTGAACCGGCACTGTCCAACACAAGCTCAACATAAGGTTCTATACCCTGGATCGCGTTTTCAGGCCAAGGATGATGATCGATCCATACTACATTCCAGTTTTTTTTCTTGGCTATTGCAAAGGTTTCTTTACATGTATCTATCAGACTCGGGTCAGAGTTAAGCCCTAAATCTGTAATGACGATCACCCCGCTCTCCTGCGAGGAGCGGGTTGCGGACTCGATGAAACCCCTCATTTTTATGAAGCTCTCTGCCCCGTAATTGAGAAATACAAGTCGTGCTTGTGGATATCGAATCAACCCAATAGCTGCCGAAAATAACCCGTCGAGATCAGACTCATGAGAAAATATAATCACTTTCATTCATTACACCACTTCTGCAGAAAATTGAAAGCCAATTCTGTCCGTTTGAGAATTCTCTCCTCCGATACCAAGGGTTTGAAATCTAATGCACCAAGGGGTGTATTATTCAAGACTACTATGCATGGAATACCGGCTCTATTTGCTGCCTCAACACCTAATGGCGCATTTTCAACTACTATCGATCCAGTTTTCTTGAGCTTCAGTTTCTCCATTGCCGAAAGTAGCGACGACGGATCCGGTTTTCCCTTCGTAACCTCGTCTGCAGTAATTATGGCATCAAACTGCTCCTTCCTAAATCCAATTGCTTGGTCTAAGATGCTCTCAACATCTTTTTTCGAAGAACCGCTCACCACGGCTTTACGACATCGTAAGTTTGTGACCAACTCATTCACTCTCTCAAAAGGTTTGAAACTAAATACTTTCCTGAAATATTCATCTTTTCTTTTTGTAATCTGTGTTACACTCGATTCATCAAACTCTTTTGGTCCGGTCCGCACGAGGATGTTTTTGACTAACTCGATCCCTCGCATGCCTTCAAGCAAATAAATCGTCCTTTCATCAACATCGATATTTACTGCTTCGCTAAATGCAATCTTCCATGCCTCATAATGCATTGGCATGGAATCCACTAGGACGCCGTCTAGATCGAAGATAACCCCCTTCATTAAATCGTTTGTATAAAACACAGGTTAAATACCTTATAAAAGAGGAGGCCGAGATAGATTACATCAGCTTTCAAAGCAAGGTTGTCTTTTATTATTATCATTTATTTATCATAGCAGTGATATCAACCAATAATGTTCCAACTAATGGCAATGACACCAAGAAGGATTTTTATCTCCTGTAACTTGTGTTATTTTTGTTAATGACGATCCAAGAAGGTGCCTACGTTTTGCTTTTTCACACATCGACAAAAAAATGGCTGACACGGGTTAACTGTGAAAAGAAATTACATACTCATCTCGGAGTAATTGATGTCTCATCAATTATAGGATTAGAATATGGTACCATCGTCAAAACTAGCGAAGGAAAACTTATCCACCTAGTGGAGCCAACTATTCACGACTTTATCATGAAGTCCGAACGAAGGACACAGATCATATATCCAAAAGATTTGGGATTTATAGTAGCTCGAACAGGAATGAAAAACGGATCAAAGGTACTGGAGATCGGTACTGGGAGTGGCGCTCTTACCACTTTTCTGGCCAGCATTGCAAAACCGAATGGACACATTTACACTTACGAAATTAATCCGGATTTTCTTGAGATTGCCAAGCGTAATCTCGAAAAGGCTGCCATGATGGCTTATGTTACGACTCATTTGTTCGACCCACATCAGGGCCTTGACTTAGAAGGTGTCGATGTAGCTATAGTCGACCTTGGTGACCCTTGGAGCATGGTCGGGCAAGTCTATAATGCATTGAAGCCAAGCGGTGCGTTTGTCGCCATTTGTCCGACTATGAATCAGCTGGAAAAGTCCGCAACGGAACTTAAACAAAATAATTTCATAGATATAGACTGTGTTGAATTGATGATTCGAAATATAGAGGCAAGGGAAGGCATGACCAGACCCTCTATGAGGATGATAGGGCATACTACATATCTGATATTCGCGAGAAAGACCAGCTCTATGTTAAATTAATTTCAAACTACTTAATCCACGAAAGAACTAGCTGCCATTTTGACCGTTTGCTATGAATCTCTGTAAACCACTTTTCATCTTTTCATTTATACGAAGACGCTGGAGCAGAGCTGAATTGGCCTCTTATTTCTGTTGAATTATAACCATCAGCCTACCAGTTGGAAATTCGTTTTCGTGCCTACGGTTACGTTATGTCTATGTGAAAAACCAGCCGTGGCTTCAAGCACATATAGAGAGTCCTTGTTAGGAACGTACCCAGGACAATTGCCTTGAGATGGGCATGGTTGCAAATTAGGAGCAATGTAGACCACGGAACGATTTGCATCTAGCCAAATTATATCAATTGGAAAATTCATATCCTTCATCCAGAATGATTGTATAGACGGATGTTGGAAAACAAACAACATTCCTTCACTCTCGTTCATGTGGTTCTTTATGGCCAAACCCTTAGTCTGTTGATCTTGGGTTAGTGCCAAATCTGCAATCAACTTGAAGTCATTTACTGAGACAACTGCCTTCAAATATCGATTAGCAGGGATCGATATTCCATTAAGAAGGTTGTGCGAGTCTGTGTGAATGGCTGAAGAATTGCCCATTATAAATAAAGATATCCCAGCTATGGATGCAACAAGGGCTGATGCAATAATAGCACTCACTAAGATCATGGACAATGTCTTTATGTTCTTTCATATATGTCGATTGTTTTTACATTACGCCAGTCTTGTCTACATATTCTCATCGATGCATGTTTGCTGAGCTCCTGGTCTCTATTCTGAATTCGATCACGAGTTTCTCTAGAGGAGCCAAGTGAAGTGATGTCGTTAGCGAAGTGATGTCTTTTTCTGAGGTCGTGATTGTCAGGCTGATCTCTTTATCTTCACAGTCCGCAGATGACGAAATTTAAAGGGGGTGAGCCAGCATCAGCGCTGATGTCGGGCCTGTCATAGACCGAGGTCTGTAAAGCCGAAGACCATGTTAAGCTGTGTATCTAGAAGTTAGTTAATGAAATATCATTATCACGATAACGACTGCACCCAAACCACCGAATAAAATTAAGGTCGCCTTCCATAACCCCACGTTAGCACTCTCGCTGATGTCCCACATACCACCAATGGTGCCCTCTCTGTATTTTCTTTTGATCTCAGAATAGCTGTATATTCGTTCAAAGTCAGCGGAGGGAATCCATGGTCGTGCAGAAGCATAATCATACATGCCGTGGTTAGTCTTGTTATCGTAGTCTCTTCTAGCTATCTCATCGGAGAGAACTTCGTAAGCTTCGATAATCTGCATAAACTTATGATTCGAGTCTTCAGAATTCTTATTTTTATCAGGATGGTATTTCAATGCAAGATTCCGGAAAGATTTCTTTATTTCAGAATGAGAAGCACGATTATTAACCTCCAATATATCGTAATAATTCGACACCTCTACTACTTGGAACGTCGACTAAATATGTCTATACGAAGGAAAATACCGGAGGTAGAATTCCGATAAGCAATAAATCTGTCTGTCCATCTCTGTTGGTAGCATGCGTTCTATTGAGGCAATGGAAACAGAAATAGAGTACCAGAGAGAAGACTTGCAGAAGTTAGAATTACCAAGACAGCAAACTTGTATTGATGACTGCGTTATCACCGGTTCGGGAGACTCGTACGTCGCTTCTTCAATTGCAAGGTATGTGTCTAGTTATAAAGCGAAGTGTTGTCATCCAATGGACATTGTGCTGAATCCCGCTATCGTAAAGAATCGGAGGGTATATCTAGTATCTACGTCTGGATCCACAAAGGCCACTATACTAGCGGCTAAAGTGGCAAAAAAATTCGCCCTCAGAACGATTGCAATAACAACAAGGCCAGAAAGCCCTTTAGCGAAAAGCTCTGACGATCTCATTTCAGTCCGATACAAGCGTGCTAGCATTCCAACTTCTGGCACTATAGGGTTTACTGCTTCTATGTTGTGTTGTGTTTCTCTGGTGTGCGCCGTAGAGTTACACAATGTTAAGAAAATATATAACGAGTCCTTCGCTTTGGCCGATTATTTAACCAACTACAAAATAAAAAGATCTTCTTCTCACGTATTTCTGGGGAACGGTATAGTATTCCCAGCTGCTTTATACGGGTCACTAAAGATGCATGAGGTTTTTGGTGTACCCTCCTTAGCCTATTCATTAGATGAATTTTGTCATTCCCCAATTTTCAGTATTAAAAGTAATGATAGAATCATTATACTCGGAAACAATGTAAGTGAGTTCAGCATGAGCAAGACGATAACAAACCAGCTCGAAAAAATGGAGGTCTTGACTCTCTACATTAACTGCAGAAAACGGAGCACGATAGACAGTCTATTAAAGTCTATTTTCTTCTTGCAACTTTATGCACTTAAACTAGCCGTTAAAAATCGGCTGAAAGATTGCTATTTCTTAAGAAATGAAAGACTTCTAGCTCTTAGTTCTAAACTTATTTATGGTTCCAATATAAGATCACAATTCTAGAGAATGTTACCGCATCGGACCAACCTTACATACATCCTTGTAATTACCTCCATATGTTTTTCATAAATTATAAAAGTATGGCTCATTTATCGATTGACGATGACTAAGATTTTGATCGTCGATGACGATACTGATATTACTTTGACTTTCAAGAAGGGTTTGGAAGGCGATAACTTCGAGGTCGATACGTTTAACGATCCTCTTGAAGCGTTATCGAATTTTAAAGCTTCTAAGTATGACTTATTACTTCTGGACGTAAGGATGCCAAAAATGAATGGCTTCGAGTTATATAAAGAAATTGAGAAGGTAGATGGCGTTGTTAAAGTATGCTTTATCACCGCATTTGAAGTATATTACGAAGCACTGAGAGAAGTTTTTCCCTCTCTAGAGGTTGAATGTTTTATTCGAAAGCCTATCGAAATAGCAAGTTTGATAAAGAAGATCAAAAATGAGTTGAGTGTGTCTCAGCCCCGCAGCCAGAATTTGGATAAATGAGTCGCTTTATTTTTGTATCTCAGAAAATAGAGACTAGACCGGTAGGGCTTTTTCTTTTTGAATAGAATCTGTTTCACATAATCTGATAATGAACACATCACAATTGTTTAGACTCATTGCGGAAGGTGGGTTACCTGGCACCACATCATTTAGAATTTTTCTATCAATTTAGGCATATGCGTCATGTCCACAACGCGAATAGTGCGCCTGTTATTGTCAAGTGCTTTTATGCTCTGAGGACTTTTTGATATTTGCTGTAATATGTTGGATTACGGTCGACAAAGGAGTTCCCGGCCCGAAATTCCCAGTAATTCCTTCACGTTCTAATGACTTTTTGTCACTCTCAGGAATAATTCCACCTCCTACAAGTAACATATCATTTACACCTCTTTCCTTCAGAAGCCTTGCAACCTTTGGAAAAAGAACAAGATGCGCTCCATTCAATAAGCTCATAGCAATCGCGTCAACGTCCTCATCTATTGCCGTGTTGGCGACTCGCTCAGGAGTACAGAATAGTCCAGAGTAGATCACTTCCATTCCGGCGTCTCTTAGCGCTCTGCAGATCACAAGAGCTCCTCTGTCGTGACCGTCCAGACCAAGCTTTGAAACGAGTACTCGGATCCTTTTATGCTGCTGTAGTTGATGGTGTAGTTGTTCCGGGGTCATTCACGAAAGATTGAATAACAAGACTTTAAAACTTACCGCCGCGGCTCGGGTTCGTATAGGCAGCTCCGATGATAGGGACTTATTTCTTGGATATTCTGTTTGGAAGTGTTTAATATTGGTAGATCTATATCGGAGATACTGTGCATCCTATAGTTGAGGGTCTTTTTCAGGGCGATCGTCGCTCGCTCGCTAGAGCAATTTCCATAGTAGATGACGACGAACCTGATTCTCATATAATCCTACGTCAAATTTTCAATAAAACAGGTAATGCCAAGACCATTGGATTCACCGGTGCTGGGGGTGTCGGAAAAAGTTCTCTTATTGAAAAATTGGTTCCAGCTTTTCAGGACCTTGGATATAAGATAGCAATTATCGCTGTCGATCCCACAAGCCCCATTACTGGCGGAGCAATCCTCGGAGATCGTGTAAGGATGCGAACTACTATGGATGACCAGAATGTTTTTGTGAGGAGCTTGGCCTCGAGGGGAGCAATAGGAGGAATTTCTAGATCAGTGAGAAATGTGATAAGGATTCTTGACGCAGCAGGCTATGGCTTGATAATAGTGGAAAGTGTGGGAGCAGGACAGGTGGAAGTACAAATTTCAAACGTGGTTAACATAACTGCGGTTGTACTTAGCCCACAGACTGGTGACAACATTCAAGCAATAAAAGCTGGTCTAACAGAAATTGGAGACCTTTATATTGTTAACAAAGGAGATCTTGAAGGTTCAACTAGTCTTTACAATTCTGTCACGGATCTGATAGGCGACACGCCTAGGAAGCCTGTTGTGATAAAAGCATCAGCTAAAACGGGAAGTGGAGTTAAAGATGTTGCTATTAATATTGATAAGTTACTACGGATGAAAGGAGATAACTACAGAGATCAGGAAAAAAGAATGTTGGAAGCCGAGTTGAGGGATATGGTTTTAAACATGGTTGAAGAAAAAGTTTCTGTCATGCTCAGGGAAGATAACCGATATCACGATTTTATTGAAAAAATAGTGAATAAGGAGCTTGATCCATATTTGGCTGCTGAGCAACTGGCTGCAGTAGTATTAAGGTGAATGAATTTGGCAAGTGTTATAAGAACGGATTCTGGAATACCCGTGAGGAGAGTTTATAAAAGGAATTCACTTCGGAAGAAGACTCAGGACAAAGACCCTGGTAGATTTCCCTACTTGAGGGGAATCTATCCTAGTATGTACCGGGAACGTTTATGGACAATGCGGCAATACAGCGGATTCGGGAGTGCTGAGGAGACGAACAATAGATTCAAATTCCTACTTTCTCACGGCCAAACAGGCCTTTCCTTGGCGTTCGACCTTCCTACACAGACAGGCCGTGATTCAGATGACTCACAGTCGGAAGGCGAAGTAGGTAGAACAGGAGTGGCTATTAGCTCGCTCAAGGATATGGTGACGTGCTTCGAGGGTATTCCGATGGATAAAGTCAGTACATCTATGACAATCAATTCAACTGCATCGACCCTGCTTTCACTGTATATCAGTGTAGCTGAATTACAAGGCTTCTCTCCTGCGATGTTACGCGGGACTACGCAGAATGATATTTTGAAAGAGTATATTGCCAGGAATACCTACATCTATCCTCCAAAGCCATCCATCCGACTCATAGGTGACACTATTGAGCATTGCTCCAAGCACGTACCGCAGTGGTACCCGATCAGCATATCTGGTTATCATATGAGAGAAGCGGGATGCACCGCAGTTCAAGAATTAGCCTTCACTTTTGCTAATGCAATAGAATACATAGGTACTTGTGTAGATAGGGGAATTAAAATCGATGACTTTGCACAGAGATTATCATTTTTCTTTTGCGGAACAATGGAATTCTTCGAGGAGATAGCAAAATTTAGAGCCGCTAGGGAAATATATGCTAAAATAATGAAAGATATCTTTCATGCGAAAAATGCAAAATCGCTCCACCTGCGGTTTCACGTTCAGACGAGTGGCGAATCATTAACTGCCCAACAAGTTGATAATAATATTGTTAGGGTCACAACGCAAGCGTTGGCTGCTGTGCTAGGGGGATGTCAATCATTGCATACAAATTCTCGTGACGAAGCTCTTGCTCTGCCAACGGAAGAATCTGTGAAGGTGGCACTACGGACTCAACAGATTATCGGCGCAGAAACTGGCGTCACAAAAACAGTCGATCCCGTCGGTGGATCTTACTATATCGAATACTTGACCCAGACAATAGAGGAGGAGGTTGAAAAATATTTAAAAAAAATTCATCGAATGGGCGGTGCCTTGGCTGCAGTCGAAAAAGGATTTTTTCAAGAT
>WNGG01001470.1_pt1 | contig 35829 bp, 34 predicted proteins | sample 5400661 | NCBI WGS metagenome assembly WNGG01 (sample SAMN13153372, study PRJNA577476) | soil metagenome | isolation source: 100 cm soil or saprolite under Garry oak tree replicate 1 | place: USA:California | collected 2016-06-15
ATACTTACCATGGAGACGCTCTGCCGACTGAGCTAAGGGGGCACAGCGGGCGCCCAGCCCGCACGTCCGGCGCTTCGGGCCCCGGCGGACGAACTCCGCGGGGAGCCGGGCGCTAGGCGAGCATACACGATCAGGCACCCGGCCGGTGAACCTGGCCAGCCGCCCGGACCACCCGCACCACCTACCCACCCGCACCGGCCACATCAGCCGCGCCAGTCCTGCACAGCAACCCGCCGGAACGCGTTCACCACCTGCGGCCACTCCCGCGACAGCGGGTCGATCACCGCGAAGTGCCCGGCGCCGGGCAGCAGCACGCAGGTCGCCTCGGCGGCGCTGGCCCCGGCCACCCGCGCCCACCTGGCGTAGTCCAGAGTCATCAGGTACGGCACCCGGTCGTCGGCCATGCCGTGCACCAGCCACACCGGCCCCCCGGCCGGAACCAGGCGAGACGGGTCGGCCTCGAGATACCGGTCGTCGGCGAATCGAGCGGGCTCGCCGCCCATCAGCGCGCCGGCAGCCTGCTGGCCGAGCGCCTTGCGGTAACTCCCGGCCAGGTCGCTCACCGCCGCGAGCGCGACAACGCCCCGCCACCGCGACCGCTCGGCACGCCACCGGGATCCGGCCGGCAACCGGTGCCTGCTCGCCGCCCAGAGCGCCAGGTGCCCGCCCGCGGAGTGACCGGCGAGCAGCGCCTGCCCCGGATCGCCCGCCACGAGCCCGCCCGTGGCCTCGGCAACCAGCGCAGGCAGCCGGTCTGCGGCCGCCGCCACATCGTCGAACGTGCCTGGCCAGCCGCCTCCTGGCTGTCCGGTCCTACGGTACTCCGGCGCGCAGACAGCGAATCCGGCCTCCGCGAGCGCCCCGGCCAGCGGCCTGGTGTGCTCGCGACCGTACTCAGCGCGCCAGAAGCCGCCATGCAGAAATATCGTCAACAAGGCCCGCTCGCCGGTCCCGCCCCTAGCGCGGCTGCCGGCCGGCGGCAGATGCACGTCGGCCACGTGGTCGGGCCCGGCGCCGTATCGCAACACGAGATCGGGTGACCGGCCTGGCCTGGTCAGGACGTCAGCCGGGTCCCTGCCCGCGTCGCCAGAACGACGCTCACCTTTCATCTGGCCGCCACTTCGGAGACGCTCGTGATGCCCTAGGGAAACAGCATCATTATGGTCCGGATCTTGGCGACGGCGACCGGGGGCCTCTTCAGCCAGATCGAAAGCCAGCTTATGCTCGACGTTATAGCTCGGACGGCGGTGCCGGCTGAGGCCGGCCTAATGATCGGAGGGCCGCGGTGCCGGAAGGGGTCATGCGTGCGGGACGGGTCGTCGTCTGCATCGCCGCCGGGTCCTTCCTGGCCTCGGGTTTCGCGATCGCGCCGGCACTCGCGTCGGCGGCACGCCCGGCGAACTCGCCGTGCGGCAGAGCGTCGGTCGCGGTCACGTCGGCCAGCCTGCTTGTCGCAGGTCACCAAGGCAGCCCGTCGGCGTCGGCCAGCCTAAGCACGTCCGCGAGCCCGAGCCCGTCCGCGAGCCTGTCCGCGAGCCCGACGAAGAGTTCGTCCACGAGCCCGACGGGGAGCACCAGCCCAACTGGGAGCACCAGCCCGAGCCAGACGAATAGCCCGAGCCCGTCGGCAAGCATTAGCCTGAGCCCGTCCCGGTCGGCCTCGCCCAGCCCGTCACGCTCTCCGTCGCCTTCGCCGAGCCCGTCGCCGAGCCGCTCGCACCGGGCCGGCGCGATCTGCGTGAACGCCCAGCTCGCGCAGCACAGCTCGGACACCTCGCCGGGCGGCAAGGTCAGCTACACGATCTGGGTCTGGAGCACGGTCGCTGCCCGGCACGTCACGGCGACCGCCACCTCGAGTACGCACGCCATGCTGGCGCCGCGGTTCACCTTGTGCCCAGCCAGCCACGGGACGAAGTGCTCGATCGGCGCGCTGCCTGCCAATCAGGCATTCGAACTGATGGTCACCGATCGGGTCAGGCCGGCCGCCGCTATCGGCAGGCCGATCACGCTGGCCGTAACGGTGGCCGCCCGGTCGCTGTCCCCCGCCGAGGCCGCGGTCACCACCGTCGTCGGGCAGGCAGGCCAGGGCAGCTCGAGCCCGCCGTCCAACCCGCCTCCGCTGCCGCCGCCCACGTTCGTGCCGATCCCGGGCGCGACGATCACCCCAGGGAGCCTGACCGGCCTGTTCCCGACCGTCACGCCGAGCCCGTCGCCGTCCGGCAAGGGAGCGCACGCCGGCAAGCTGGCCGGAATCACGCAGACCTCGTCGGCGCTGCCGCTCGATCCGCGTCTGATCGGCGGCCAGCTGGCCGGGCTGGCGGTGCTGGCCGCGGCGATCACGATGGTGGTCGCCAGGCTGTCGCTGCGCACCGCGCAGACCTCGGGCGCCGGCGGGCCGCGCAAGGGCGGGCCGGGCGCGGGGACGTCAAACTCGGACGGCGGCCCGAACGACAAGCCCGCGACCTGACCGCCAGGCCCGCCTACTTCACGACGTGCTCGACCTGCGGGCGCATCAGCCGCATCTCGGCGGCCAGGGCGGCCGACTTCAGCGTGGCGGACACGACGACGCCGAACGTGTCGTTGTCGGCCCAGGCGCACTCGGCGGGTCCGCCATTCGACCCGGGCGCGCAGGCTGCCTGGCCGCCGAGCTTGCCCGCACTGGTGGTGAACGCACCGTGCAGCTGCGTCATGTACGCGCTGATCAGGTCGCTGGCCGACGCGCTGCCGGCCAGGTTGCCGCCGATGAAGACCACGACCTGCGGCCCGGCACTGGTGCCGGTCTTCTGGTCGTAGACGGCGGCGACGACGTTCTTCACGTCGCCGCGAGCGGCCGTCACGATCCGGTGCTTGAGCGCCTCGGCTGTCGCGTTCTCCTGCTGCCTGATGTAGCTGCCCAGCGTGGCCGGCGCCGAGATCGCGTGCGGGGTCTGCGGCCCGAACAGCAGGTAGCCCGCGACCGCCAGCACGGCGACGCCGGCCGCCAAGCCGACGGCGAGTACATTGCGAGACACCCGCTGCCCGGCCCGCGACCTGCCCTTACCCGGCCCGGGCCGCGGCCCGCCGATCTTCCCCGGCCCCGGCCGCGGCCCGCCGGTCCTCCCGGGCCTGGCCGGCTTCTCCGGCTTCCTGGGCTTGCGCGGCGGCTTGCCGCGATACCGCAGCTGCCGGTCGAGCAGCCCGATCTCCGGCGACGCGCCGGCACCGGCCTGCCCGCCACGCTGGCCGGCGCCGGCCGTGTGCGCGACATCGGCGATCGCGGTGGCGTCGCCGCGCGCCACACCCGCCATCGCGGCGGATCCCGTCAGTCCGGCGACGCGCGGTCCTGGGCTGGTGTCCGTCGCCTGGTCGGCCCGCTCCAGGCCGTCGACCCGGCGCTGCGGGCCGGTCCGCGCCGCCTGGTCCCGACGGGGCAGCGGACCGGTCTGGCCCGCCCGGCCCTTGCGGCCGGCCGAACGTCGATCGCCGGGGACGCCTCGCCGGGCATCGGTGTCCGCCAGCGCGTCGGCGGGTTCTGACCGGCGCCGCCGGGCCGGCGCGGCCGGGCTCGCGTCCTGTGGCGGATACAGCGGCCTGGCGTACTCCGCGGTGTCCAGGCGCGCGTCCGGCCTGTCCCGCTCCGGCCTGTCCCGCTCCGGCCTGTCCCGCTCCGGCCTGTCCCGCTCCGGCCTGTCCCGCTCTGCCCGGCCCCGATCTGGCCGGCCCCGATCTGGCCGGCCCCGATCTGGCCGGCCCCGATCTGCCCGGCCCCGATCTGCCCGGCCCCGATCTGCCCGGCCCCGATCTGCCCGGCCCCGATCTGCCCGGCCCCGCTCCTGCCGGTCCCGCTCCTGCCGGTCTGGGTACGGCAAGCCCGGGTCGGGATCTGGCCAGTCCAGGTCCGGGCGAGCCTGCTGCCGGCCGGGGCGCGAACCCGGTTCAGGGTAAAGCGGCTGACCGTAGTCATCGGCGGCCGGGTTGAACAGCAGGTCTGTCTCCCGCCCGGAGGCCAGGTCGACGGGACGGCCCGCGGTCAGCCGAACGGCCGGCCCGGCGGTCGGCCGCGGCGGACGGGACGGCCGCGATGGCCGGTCGGCGGGGGGCAGCGGCACCCGGTCGGCGCGGGGCAGCGGCACCCGGTCGGCGCGGGGCAGCGGCGCCCGGTCGGCGCGGGGCAGCGGCGCCCGGTCGGCCGGCGACGGCGGCTCCCGCTCGGCGGCGTACCCGGCGGGCGGCAGTCCGCTCCGGTTCGCCCGGGCCGCGGACTCGGTCCTGGCCGCCGACCGACCCGGCCTTCTCTCCCGAACCGGAGCGGCGTCCTGGCGTGACCGGGCCGGCAGCGTCGCGGGGCGGGCCGCGGCCTGAGTCACGGGCCGGGCCGCGGGCTGAACCAACGGCAGGACAGCCGACGACGACGACGCCCGGCCCTCGCCCAGATACCTGATCCAGTCGTAGTCTTCGTCGCTGCCGAGGCCACCGCCCTGGTCCGGCGCGCGGACCTGGTCCCGAGCGGACCGCCGGTCCTTGCCGCTCTTCGGCATGCGGCCAACCTCCCCTTTCCCGGCCGTCTGCCGACCTGTCGCCCTGCGCTGCGCCCGGCGGCGCACCCGGCCGCGTGCGCCGTGGCGCCATTCCCCCGGCTGACGGCTTTCTCAGCCATGCCAAGATTCCTACATCATGCGGCAAGATCGGCGCGCCCGCTACACGATCGCCGTGGACCGGCTGCCGTCCGCTCGGCGCGGCTCGGCGCGGCTCAGCGCGCCCCCGGCGGGCCGGCCGACCGGTCCAGCCCGTCAGGCTGTACCCCTCGCGACCGCCTGACCTGCATCAAAGCGGGCCTGTTCCGGGCGGATCGGACGAGGACCGGCTCTTGCGGACCGGCCCGCGCTCGGTGGACGATCAGTGCAGCGCCTACAGTCTGGGGGCAATCCCATGCAGGACGGCCTGTCCGCTCCGGTCATCGGCCCGTCGGCGATCCTGCCTCGCGGCTACCTGTGGTTGGCCCCGATCTGGTATCTGCTCGTGGCCGGTTTACTGGCGACGCGCCACTGGCCGCCGATCTGGTTCCGGCTAACCGCGGCGGCCGGCCTGCTCGGGGCGATGATCATCTTCCTGCTCGCGCTGAACGCCATCACTACCCACGCGTTCGCGGCCGACCAGAACGGAGTCCGTCTCGGGCTGCCCCCCAGCAGCAGGCGCCGCGGGCGGCGGCGGCGCGGCGCCAAGTACCTGCCGTGGCAGCAGATCGAGCGGGTGCGGGTCGCGCCCAAGGCCTACGGCGCGCGGGTGGAGCTGGTACTCGGCCCGAACGCGTCCCTGGTGCTGCGGGGATTCAGGCACAGCCCGTTCTGGCGGGTGTGCCGCTGGCTCCTGCTCATGATTCCGTTCTGGTACTTGCTGCGGCCCACCGCGCTGACCACCCCGCTCGACGGGCCGCCGAGATACCGGGTGGCCGTGCGCGGGCTGTCCGTGGACGAACTGCGGCACAAGCTCCGCGCGGTGGCACCGGCCGATGTGGCGGTGGCTGTCCTGGTCCGCAGGCGCTGATCCGTATCATCGGCCACACCGGCACCGGATGTGGCCGACCGCACCCGCCAGGTTCCCTGGCCGGCCTGCTGCACGGACCGGCCGCGAGGACCTTGTTAAGGCACAGTGAAAGGCATGGACCCGATGGCACATGAGGTTACAGGCGTAGTCGCGCGCACCAAGGGCGCACCGGTCGAGCTCACCACCGTCGTCGTTCCCGATCCGGGTCCAGGCGAGGCGCTGGTCAGGATCCAGGCCTGCGGAGTGTGCCACACCGACCTGCACTACCGCGAGGGCGGCATCGGCGAGGACTTTCCTTACCTGCTCGGGCACGAGGCGGCCGGGGTCGTCGAGTCGGTCGGCGCGGGGGTCGGCGCGGGGGTCGCCCGGCTCGCCGCGGGCGACTTCGTCATCCTCAACTGGCGGGCCGTGTGCGGGCAGTGCCGCGCGTGCCGGCGCGGCCGCCCGTGGTACTGCTTCGCCACGCACAACGCGACCCAGAAGATGACGCTGACCGACGGCACGGCGCTGTCGCCCGCGCTCGGCATCGGGGCGTTCGCCGAGAAGACGCTGGTGGCCGCCGGCCAGTGCACCAAGGTGAGCCCGCAGGTCAAGCCGGAGGTCGCCGGGCTGCTCGGCTGCGGCGTGATGGCCGGCCTCGGCGCCGCGCTGAACACCGGCGAGGTCGGCCGCGGCGACTCGGTGGCGGTGATCGGCTGCGGTGGGGTCGGCTGCGCGGCCGTGCTCGGCGCCCGGCTGGCCGGGGCGCGCACGATCATCGCGGTCGACATCGACGACAGGAAGCTGGCCTGGGCTCGCGAGCTGGGCGCGACCGATACGGTCAACTCGCGCGAGACCGACCCGGTCGAGAAGATCCGCGAGCTGACCGAGGGCAACGGCGCCGACGTGGTGATCGAGGCGGTCGGCCGGCCGGAGACGTACAAGCAGGCGTTCTACGCCAGGGACCTGGCCGGGACCGTGGTGCTGGTCGGCGTGCCCACGCCCGACATGAAGCTGGAACTGCCGCTGCTCGACGTGTTCGGCCGCGGCGGCGCGCAGAAGTCGTCCTGGTACGGCGACTGCCTGCCGGACCGGGACTTCCCGATGCTGACCGACCTGCACCTGGGCGGGCGGCTGCCGCTGGAGAAGTTCGTCTCGGAGACGATCGCGCTGGACGCCGTCGAGGAGGCGTTCGCCAAGATGGGCCGCGGCGAGGTGCTGCGCAGCGTCGTCACGCTCTGAGCGGCTGCGGCTGCGGTTGGGCCGGCTCGGCATGGGTAAGGTCGCCAGGATCGCGATGTGGTCGGGGCCGAGGACGCTGTCCACGGCGCTGATGCGCTCGTTCGGGAACCGGTCGGACACGACCGTGGTCGACGAGCCGCTGTACGGCTACTACCTGGCCCAGACGGGGATCGCGCATCCCGGCCGGGACGAGATCCTGGCGTCGATGCCGACGCGCTGGCCCGAGGTGGTCGACCAGCTCACCGCGGCGCCGCTGCCCGCGGGCCGGACCGTGTACTACCAGAAGCACATGACGCACCACCTGCTGCCGGCCGTGGACCGCAGCCGCCTGGACGGGCTGCGGCACGCGTTCCTGATCAGGGATCCGCGGCGGCTGCTCGCCTCGTACGCGAAGGTCAGGGACACCCCGACGCTGGCCGACCTCGGGCTTGAGCAGCAGGTCGAGATCTACCGCCGGTTCGGCGGACCGGTGATAGACGCCGCCGACCTCGCCGCCAGGCCGCGGCAGACGCTCGAGGCGCTCTGCGCCGCGCTGCGGATCCCGTTCGACGCCGCGATGCTGGCCTGGCCCGCCGGACCGCGGCCGACCGACGGAGTGTGGGCGAAATTCTGGTACGCGCGGGTGTGGGCGTCGACGGGATTCGACTCCGGCGGGGGCTCGGGATTCGACTCCGGCGGGGGCTCGGGATTCGACTCCGGCGGGGGCTCGGGCGAGGACTCCAGCGAGGCGGCGGCGCCGCCGGCGGCGCTGCCGGACGAGCTCGAAGCGCTGGCCGCCCGCTGCCAGCCGTTCTACGCCGAACTCTCGGCCGCCCGCCTGGTCCCGCCGCCCGCGTCACGCCGTTTTCCATGATCGTGGTGGATTGACTGGTCTATCTGACCCGAACCCACCGCGATCATGGAAAATGCGGACGGAGAGGCGGAGGGAACGGAGGGGACGGATGCTGCAGCAGTTCGATGAGCGGAACCGGGATATCATCGTCAACGTGGGCGGCCGGCTGACGCACAGGGACCAGGCGGCGGTCAGCCCGTTCGACTCCTCGGTCCAGGGCGGCGACGCGGTGTGGGAGGGGCTGCGGCTGCACCACGGCCGCATCTTCCGGCTGACCGAGCACCTGGCCAGGCTGCGCCGGTCGGCACGGGCGCTCGCATTCGAGTCCGTGCCGCCGGACGCCGAGATCACCGAGCAGATCAGGCGCGCCCTGGCCGCGAACGCGATGACCGACGGGGTGCACATCAGGCTGACGCTCACCCGCGGGGTGAAGATCACCAGCGGGATGGACCCCCGGCTGAACCAGTCAGGCCCGACGCTGATCGTGCTGCCCGAGTACAAGCCGCCGGTCTACGAGACGACCGGGATCACGCTGGTCACGTCGAGCATCAGGCGGCCGCCGCCGGACTGCCTGGACCCCAAGATCCACCACGCCAACCTGCTGCCGTCGATCCTGGCCAAGATCGAGGCGAACGTGGCCGGCGCCGACGACGCGCTGATGCTCGACCAGCGCGGGTTCGTGGCCGAGACCAACGCGACCAACGTGTTCTGCGTGACGGCCGGAGCGCTCGCGACGCCGTCGGCCGCCGCCTGCCCGGAAGGGATCACCCGCGGAGCGGTGCTCGACCTCGCCAAGGGTGCCGGGATCGAGTGTGCCGTCGGGGATCTGTCGCCGGTCCAGCTCTACACGGCGGACGAGGTGTTCGTCACCGGCACGATGGGCGGGATCGCGCCGGTCAGCAGGATCGACGGCCGGGTGATCGCCGACGGGCGCCCGGGTGAGCTGACCGTGAAGCTGACCGGCCTTCTCGCCGACCTGACCGCGACGACCGGCACCCTCGTGGCCAAGGACACCGGGACCTGAACTCCCGCCCCGCCAGCGACCCCGCCCCGCCAGCGGCCCCGCGCCGCCCGCGGCCCCGCGCCGCCCGCGGCCCCGCGCCGCCCGCGGCCTAGCCGCGCGGCAGCGTGGCGCGCAGCGCGATGACCCGCTCGACGGCGGCCTCGAAGGCCGCCTGAGCCGCCGGGCCGGCCAGCAGGTAGGCGCTGCGCAGCGCGTTCTTCGCCGTGTTGCCCTGGACGTAGTGCTGCTCCGCGCACAGCACCAGGTCCATGCCGGCCCTGGCGGCCACCTTGGCCCGGTTCGCGGTTGTGCCGAAGTTCTTCAGCGCGCCGGCCTCGAGCGCGTCAGTGATCGTGACGCCGGCGAAACCGAGCCGCTTCCGCAGCTCACCCCGCACGATCTTGGCTGACAGGCCCGCCGGGCGCTTGCCGTCCAGCGCCGGGTAGCCCGCCCAGGACACCATGGCCAGCTTGACCTTGGCGGCAACCGCCGCCTTGTACGGGCGCTCGTCCACCGACCTGAGCTTGTCGAGCGGCACAGTCAGCGTGACCGGGCGCTCGTCGGTGTTCTGGGTACGCGTCGCCGCGCCGAGCCCGGGGAAGTGCTTTACCGTGCCGGCCACGCCATGCTGCTGCTCGGCGGTCGCGAAGAGCTGGCCCAGCTTGGACACCTTGGCCGGGTCGCTGCTGAACGAGCGGCCGAACTCGTCGATGAAGTTCCCCGCGGTGCGATACACGTCGAGCACGGGCGCGAGGTTGACATTGAGGCCGACACCGCGCAGGTTGTCCGCGCCCAGGCCGCCCTCTCTGGTCGCCTCGGCCCACGGGTGAGCGGACTCGCCGATCTGCTTCGCCGACAAGATCGGCTCCCCCGGCAGCCTCTTGACCTGGCCGCCCTCCTGGTCCGTCATGAGCAGCAGCGGCTGGCGCACCGGGTTGCCAGAGCTGGCGTTGGCGCGCTGGAGCTCCTTGACGACCGTCGCGAGGTGCGCCCTGGTGCCGACGTTGCCGGAGAAGAAGATGATCCCGGCTACCTCGCCGTGCCTGATCAGCTTGAGCAGGCCGGCCGGCGGGGTGAGGCCGGTGTAGCTGTAGATCACGCGCTGGCCGGCCAGCTGAGCCACGGTGAGCTTCGGCAGCACGGCCTGGGCCGCGGCGAGCCCGGCCGCGCTCGGCGAGACGGCACCGGGACGCAGTCCGATGGCGGGCGATACCGCGGCCATCCGCCCGGCCGCGGGGTCGCCAGGCACGCCGTGCCCGTCCTGACCGGCCGCGCTGCCGGTGCCGTGCCCGGCTCCCGTGGCCTGACGCGCGGTCGTCGTGGCCGGGGTCACGTTCCCGCCGGACGCCGCATGGCGCGCCGCGGCGGTCGCCGCGAACGTGATGCCGGCGGCGAGGGCCACGACGACGCCGATGCCGAGCGCGACCAGCTTGTGACGACGCACAGGGCGCAGGCCTCTCCGGGTGCCGGCCAAGCCCGGCCAGCGCTCGCGCTCAGCGGCGAACGGACGGTTACCGACGCTTGGGGCTGCACGGCGAGCCGAGTTCACGCGGGCGGGCCGGACTTCTGACCGCAGAGCGCGATGGCTACCCATGGCTGCCATGTTACGGACAGACAACGATCTCCGCAGGATGAACGATTCCCGCGGCCCACGCGCCGGGTTGGCCAGGACGCCCTTGGCTTCAACGCAGACCACCGGCGCGGTGCGGCCATTCGCCTGGTCTCACGCGGCCGGCTCGAACTCCGTGCCGGTTCCGGGCTCGCCGGGCCGGAAGTCCGCGGCGACCAGTTCCGCGGTGTGCCTGGCCCACGCCCCGGTCGTGACCACGCCGACCGCCAGCACGGCGATGCCGCACCCAGCGATCAGCCACCAGCCGACGTGACTGGCCGGGACGAACCCGGTCTTGATCGGGCCGGCCATCGCCGAGACCACCGCCGAGCCGATCACGGCCACGCCGAGCGAGGAGCCCACCTGCCTGCTTGTCGAGGCGACCGCGGCGGCGACGCCGGCCTGCGTCCTCGGCATGCCGGACATCGCCGTGTTCGTGATCGGCGCGTTGACCAGCCCGAAGCCGAGGCCGAAGATCAGGTAGCTGACGACCAGGCTGGCCGTAGACGTGCTGGCCGTGAGCCTGGTCAGCGTGATCGCGCTGACCGTGAGCGCGATCCCCGCGCCGGCCAGCGGCAGCCTCGGCCCGCGCGATCCGACGATCCGGCCGGACAGCGGGCTCCAGATCGCCGTCATCGCCGCCATCGGCAGCATATACAACCCCGCGTGCAGGGCAGACAGGCCCCGGACGTCCTGCAGGTAGATCGTGGACAGCAGCAGGAACCCGCCGAGCCCGGCGAACGCCGACACCGCGATCACCGTCGCGCCGGAGAACGGCGCGCTGCGGAAGAACCTGACATCGAGCAACGGCTCGCGGGCACGGCTCTCGTAGGCGGCGAACCCGGCCCCGGCGACCGCCGCGGCCGCGAAGCAGCCGATGATCACCGGCGCGGTCCAGCCCCTGACCGGGCCCTCAATGATCCCGTAGACCAGGGTCGCCAGGGTGACCATCACCAGCACCTGGCCGACCGCGTCGAACCGGCGCGCCCGCGGCGCCTTCGACTCGGGCACGAACAGGGCCGTCAGGATGATCGCGGTGATCCCCACCGGGATGTTGACCCAGAAGATGCTGCGCCAGCCGACCGAGCTGACCAGCAGCCCGCCGACGACCGGGCCCAGCGCCATGCTCAGGCCCACGACGCCGCCCCAGATCCCGATCGCCCTGGCTCGCTCGGTCCGCTCGGTGAACGTGTTCGTGATGATCGACATGGCGACCGGGTTCAGCATCGAGCCGCCGACCGCCTGCACCATCCGGAACGCGACCAGCGCGGCGAGGCTGGGCGCCAGGCTGCACAGCAGCGACCCGAGAGTGAACAGCGCGAGCCCGACCTGGAACGTGCGACGGCGGCCGACCCGGTCGGCGGTCGAGCCCGCCAGCATCAGCAGGCTCGCGATCACCAGCGCGTACGAGGCGATGACCCATTGCAACCCGGAGACCGTGGCGTGCAGCTCGTGCTGGATCGACGGCAGCGCGACATTAACGACCGTCACGTCCAGCCCGACGATGAACAGGCTCATGCAGCAGATCGCGAGCACGAGCATCCGCCGGGAGCGACCGAGCCCGCCAGCACTCACTAGCTCATTATACCTTTCACGAATTTTGCCCGGTAGCTCGCCGACTTCGCCGGGGCCGCGCCGGCTAGCCGGGTCCGCGCCGGCTAGCCGGGGCCGCGACCGGCCCAGGGCTAGCCGATGTCGCGGCGGCGCAGGCCGGCCAGCCCGGCCGCGCCGAGCGCCAGTGCGATCACGCTCAGCGACACCAGCGGAGTCGCGCTGACCGCGCCCCCCGGCAGCTTCGGCAGGTGCTGGAACGGCGAGATGTCGAGCACCCAGTGCGAGAGCTGGAGCGTCGCTCCGAGCAGCAGCATCAGGACGGCAACGCCGAGCGCGGACCAGCCGCCGGCCACGCTGGCCCGTGGTGCGAGGCCGAACAGCGCCGCGGCGATCCCGCCGACCACGAGCGCGGCCGGCGCCTGGGCCAGCCCGGCGCCGGCCAGCCTGGCGATCTCGGCGCCGCCTCCGCCGCTGCGGTACGTGTACCCAGACCGGCGCCCAGGCCGGTCGCGACCAGGATCACGAGCGGCGATCAGGCCGCTGAAGAGCTCAGGATCGCGGCCAGATAGGCGTTGCTGATCGCGGCCTGGCCCCCGGCGAGCCTGACGACGATCCGCTTGACCTGACCGCTGCCGAGCAGCCAGCAGGGAGGGCGAGCCGGGCTCCCGCCGCCACAACTACCGGATACCCGACAACGTCTGGGACGAGGTCGTCACCGGCCGCGACCGGCTGATGGCACACTGGACCGCGGTGCTCAGGGAGGGGATCGACCTGGTCGGCCGGGACACGCCGGCGGGCACCAGGATGGCCGACTCGGTCCAGTACTTCGAGTTTGTCGGCGCCGAGCTGCCCGGGTCCTGGCCAGGTGGCAGGAGTACAAGGCCGCCCTGCGGCGGGCGAGCAGGCCAGCCCCTAGGCCGGCGGCAGCCAAGATTTGCTGTCCGGATGGACGTTCCGCGCCGGAACGTTGGTAAGACTGGTACTAACCATTGGCTGAGGAGGCTGCCGACGTGCCGCGCGATCCAGCAGACCTGTACCAGGTGAGCCCGGACGCGGCCGACCTGGAGTCCGATCTGGTCATGCTCTACTACCTCGACGGGTTCGTCGACGCCGGGGCCGCCGGGCGGCAGCTGACCGCGCACCTGCTCTCCACGCTCGACCATTCCGAGGTCGCCAGGTTCGACGTCGACTCGCTGATCGACTACCGGTCCCGCCGGCCCGCCATGGTCTTCACCAAGGATCACTGGGAGAGCGTGGACGCACCGGAGATCACCGTGCACCGGCTCAGCGACGCGGCGGGAACGCCGTTCCTGCTCCTGAACGGGCTGGAGCCGGACCGCGACTGGGAGGCGTTCACCGCCGCGGTGCTCGCGCTGTCGGCCAGGCTGAAGGTCAGGCTCATGGTGAGCTTCCACGGCATCCCTATGGGAGTGCCGCACACCAGGCCGCTCGGCGTCACCGGGCATGCCACCCAGCCCGACCTGATCGACGGTTATCAGCCGCTGGTCGACCGGCTCCAGGTGCCGGGCAGCGCCTCGGCGCTGGTCGAGTTCCGGCTGGGCGAGGCGGGCAAGGCGGCGGTAGGGTTCGCCGTGCACGTGCCGCACTACCTGGCCCACGCGTCCTACCCGGCCGCGGCGATCACCTTGCTGACCGCGGTCGAGGGGGTGACCGGGCTGGACCTGCCGGGCGACGCGCTGCGGGAAGCGGCCCAGCTCACCGACGCCGAGATCGCCAGGCAGGTGGAGGGCTCGGAAGAGGTCACCGAGGTCGTCAGGTCGCTCGAGGAACAGTACGACGCCTTCAACACGGGCCGCCAGGACCTGCTGGCCGGGCAGGCCGAGAACATGCCGACCGCGGACGAACTCGGCGCGCAGTTCGAACGGTTCCTGGCCGAGCAGCAGAATGGCGGAGAGGCCGCGGACCCCTAGGACGCGATGTCCCCAAATCTGGGGGTACAGGTAAATCGCTTCCGCGAGTGGGCGCGGCCCACGCCGTTCTGGTGCAGTACTGATACCGGCCCTGGGGGGTTCAGGGCAGGCAGTACAAGGCGGTGAGGTCAATGACGATCAGAGCGTTGGCAAGCGACCTGGCCAGGAGGATCCGCGTAGCGGGCGAGGCGGCGTTCGCGAAGGACGACACGTTCGCCAGGCACAACGGATGGACGATCGAAGTCAGGCGGGGCGGGCTAGGCCGGACGTACCACGATCCGAGGTTCGACCGGCTGAGCCGCTGCCCGGCCTGCGGCGACGCCATGGACGCCAACGACCTGCCGTGCTGGCGCTGCCCGGTCGACGGCCGGGTGACCGCTGGCAGGCAGCCCGGCCTGGTGGGGAGATGACGATGAGCGAGCAGCGCATGCGTGGTACCAGGCAGGCGCGCGCCAGCCTGGAGTACGCGCTCAGCACCGTCGCCAGGCCAAACCCGCTGGTCCTGGCGTGGCGGTGGCGGTACGAGATCGGTGGCGTGGTCGCGATGACGTTCGCCGTGCTCGCGACGACGTCGGCGATCGGCCTGATCTGGACGATCACCGCGGCGGCCGGGCTGGCGATCGGCATCGTCGCCATACCGGAGAGCCGGCGGATCGCGATGGCCCATGCCTGGTGCGTCATCACTCCGCACCGGATACGCAGCGGGTGCGCGCAGGCCTGGATCCACACCAGAAGCGGGCGGCTGCCGTTCATCGTGCTCACGACCTGCGAGCCGTTCGGCGAGCGAGTGCGCGTCTGGTGCCGCTCCGGGATCAGCGCCCAGGACTTCGAGGCCGCACGGCACATGCTGGCGGTATCCTGCTGGGCGCAGGACGTCCTGGTGACCCGCAGCGAACGATACGCACAGCTCGTCACCCTCGACGTGATCAGGAGAAACGGCCGCGACCTGCCGTCGGCGCCCGCGCGCGAGAGGTGGCGGGACACGGCCGACCTGCAGGTTATCTCCGGTCCGCCGCACGCGGGCTAGAGCGGGTCCTCGTCGCTCAGCAGTCCCCGGCGGCGCGCCTCGGCCACGAACGCCGCCTGGCCGTGCACCTGCCATTTGGCGTAGACGCTCTTCAGGTGGCCCCGGATGGTCCCCAGGACCATCCGGGTCGCCCTGGCCACCTCTTCGACGGTCATGTCCGCCTCGAGGCCGCGCGCGACGAAGGTCGCGATCCGCGCCTCGGTCGGCGTCAGGTCCGGGTCAACCTCGCGGAACGGGCCCTCGACGAACGAGGCTCCCGTTGTCCTTAAGTACACGCCGAGCGCCTGCTCGAGCGGGCTCGGCCCGTCCGGGTGAGCGTTCCAGCGCGCGGCGCGGCGCAGTTCCTCGATGACCTCGTTGATGCCACGGCCCTTGCTGACCCAGCTGATCACCCCGCTGCGTGAGGCCCTGACCTTCTGGCGGAACTCGACCTCGTGATCGAGCTTGACGTTGTCCGACCAGGTGGTGCAGACGACGATGCGGGATCGCGGGCTGCGGGTGACCAGGTCTTCGGCCAGTTCTATCGGGTCACGGACGTCGGCCAGGATGATGTCGAGCACGATGAGGTCGGGCCGCGTCCTGCTCACCATCTCGCGCGCGACACCCGGGGCATGAGCGACGCCCACGCACCGCATGTCCTCGCTGCGGTCAAGCCGTTCCTGCATGTGCTCGCAGACCAGCCGGTCGTCGTCCACAATCGCGACAGTGGTCATCGCCCCGCGCCTCCGCCGGCGGTCGTGCGCCGGCGGAAGCCAGGCACATTATTCAGTATCAGGCATTGGCGGTGGTTGCGCGATATTGAGGAAGAACTCACAGATCGCGGTGACGTGATCCTGGAAGTCCCGCAACTCCGGTGCCTTGGCGACGAAGGCATTCGCGTGCCCGGACAGCGCCGCGCGCACGTCATCGCGAGCCGTGGAGCGAGAAAGGATCACCACCGGCGTGGCGGCCAGGGCCGGGTCCTGGCGCACCGCCCTGAGCACCGACGCCCCGCCGCCAGAGATCTTCCAGTCCAGCAGCACCAGGGCGGGCCTGGGTGCGTCGTCCCGCTTCAGCAGCGAGATCGCCTCATACGAACGCGCGGCAACCTCGAACGGGATGTCGAGTTCGGTGAGCGTCTTGGATATGTACTCGGTATCTATCTGATCGTCTTCGACAACCAGAACCGACCGCGAGAGTTCGTTAGCCATTTCCTGCCCGTTGGTGTGGGATTGTGAATTTGAACGTCGATCCAGGCTCTTGACCCGACTCAGACTCGGCCCATATTCGTCCCCGATGCCACTTTTCCACTATTGTGCGGCAGAAATGCAATCCGATACCGTATCCGGGTTCGTCAGCTCCGACGTTCTCGCCGCGGATGTACGGCTCGAAGATCGAGCGGAGCTTGCCGTGCGAGATCCCGCGGCCGTTGTCCTTGACCGAGAACTGCCAGGCGCCCTCGATCCGGCTGGCCGAGATGTGCACCGTCACCGGCACGCCCACCCGCCCGTACTTGCAGGCGTTCTGCAGCAGGTTCTGGAACAAGAACCCGAGCAGCACCTCGTTGGAGACGACCTTGGGGAGCGGCTCGCTGGTGACCGTGGCCCGCTCGACCAGCTGGTCGACGTCGGCCAGCATCCGGTGTGCCTCGTCGAAGGCCTTCTGCGACGACACCTTCTCGCGCGGCGCGGGCTTGCCCTGCGTGAGGCCCGCGGCGACCTGCAGGCCCTCGGTGCGGCTCTGCATCCACCGCGCCTTGGCGATGATCCGCTCGAGCAGCGCCCGCACCCGGTCGGGGCCGCCCGGTCCGATGGAGTCGAGCGCCGATTGGCTGTCCCAGAGTATGTGCTGCATGGGCGTCTTGAAGTCGTGCGCGCTGAAGTCGGCGAACCCGGTGACCAGGCCGGTCGCGCGGCGCTGCTCGGAGATGTCACGGGCGAAGCCTGCGGCCGCCACGATCCGGTCGGTCGCGTCGCGGACGGGAGCGATGGACAGCGAGACGTCTATCTCGGCGCCGTCCTTGCGGCAGCGGGTCGTCTCGTAGTGCTTGATCCGCTCCCCCCTGGCGATCCTGGCCCGGATCTCGACGTCTTCGTGGCGCTTGTCCTCGGGGATCACGATCTCGATCCGTCGGCCGATCGCCTCGCTCTCCGCGTAGCCGTACATCCGGTACGCCGCATCGTTCCAGGACAGGATCCGGCCGTTCAGGCTCATGGACACGATCGCGTCGTCGGAGCTCTCCACGATCGCGGCCAGGTCCTGCGCCGCCTGGAACAGCCTGCGCTCGGAGATGTCCCGGGCGAACCCGGCCGCGGCCACGATCCGGCCTGAGGCATCCCGCACGGGCGAGATCGACAGCGAGACCTCGAGTTCGGTGCCGTCCTTGCAGCGGCGGATGGTCTCGTAGTGCTCGATCCGCTCGCCGCGCGCGATCCGCGCCCTGATCTGCAGCTCGTCCTGGCGCCGCTCCGGGTCATCGGGGATGACGATGTCGATGGGCTGGCCCATCGCCTCGTCCTGCGTGTAGCCGTACATCCTGGTCGCGGCGTCGTTCCAGGACAGGATCCTGCCGTCCAGGTCCTTGGACACGATCGCGTCGTCGGAGTTCTCCACGATCGCCGCCAGGCGCTGCGTGGTCTCGAAGGTTCGCTGCTGCTCGGTCACGTCCCTGGCGAACCCGGCCGCGGCGACGATCCGGCCCGAGGCATCGCGCACCGGCGAGATCGACAGCGACACGTCGAACCGGGTGCCGTCCTTGCGGCACCGCTCGGTCTCGTAGTGCTCGATCCGCTCGCCGCGGGCGATCCGCGCCCGGATGTTGAGTTCCTCCTGCCGCCGCTCGGCATCCTCGGGGATGACGATCGTGATGGGCCGCCCGGTAACCTCGCTCGATGCGAACCCGTACATCCTGGTCGCGGCGTCGTTCCAGGACAGGATCCGGCCTTCCAGGTCCTTCGACACGATCGCGTCGTCGGAGTTCTCCACGATCGCCGCCAGGAACTGCGCCGAGTCGAGCACCTTGCGCTCGGAGATATCGCGGGCCGAACTCGCCGCGGCGACGATCCGGCCCGAGGCGTCGCGCACGGGCGAGATGGACAGTGATACCTCGATGCTCGTGTTGTCCTTGCGGCGGCGGATCGTCTCGTAGTGCAGGATCCGCTCGCCGGTGCCGATCCGTGCCCGGATGTCCAGCTCCTCCTGCTGCCGCTCCGGGTCCTCGGGGATGACGATGGCGATGGGCCGCCCGATCGCCTCATGAGCGGCATAGCCGTACAGGCTGGTCGCGGCGTCGTTCCAGGACAGGATCTTGCCGTCCAGGTCGATCGATACGATCGCGTCGTCGGAGTTCTCCACGATCGCGGCCCGGTACTGCGCCGAGTCGAGCACCTTGCGATCGGAGATATCGCGGGCGAACCCGGCCGCTGCCACGATCCGGCCCGAGGCATCCCGCACGGGCGAGATGGACAGTGATACCTCAAGCGGAGTCCCGTCCTTGCGGCGGCGGATCGTCTCGTAGTGCAGGAAACGCTCACCCCGGCCGATCCGCTCGCGGATACCGAGTTCCTCCTGGCGCCGTTCGGCGTCCTGCGGGATCACGATCTCGATGGGCTGACCGGTCGCCTCCTCGGCGGTGTAGCCGTACATCCTGGTCGCGGCGTCGTTCCAGGACAGGATCCGGCCTTCCAGGTCCTTCGACACGATCGCGTCGTCCGAGTTCTCGACGATGGCGGCCAGGTAGTGCTCGGAACTTCCGAGCCAGCTCGTCGCCATTGTTGCTGGCTGCGCTCCCGACATGCGCAGATCACCTGCTTCCCGCGAACGCTCACGGCAAATGTATGTCTGCGCAGCGTCGTTGTGCACCCCGAATCTGCGCCGCGACCGTTACCCCTATTCTGGGCGCCGGCCGGACGCACGCCATCGTTGCTGGCAGGCGCGGTCGGGCACGGCTGGGCACGGTCGGGCGCGATCAGGTCACTTCCCGCAGCTGCCCGTCGGAGACGTCGAAGACGAATCCTCGCACCTGGTCGGTGTGCCTGAGGAACTCGCAGGCGCGCACCCGCGCCAGTGACTTGCGGACATCGGCGTGCACGTCGGCGAAGGCCAGCGTCGCCCAGTGCGGCTTATGCCCGGTCTCGGCCTCCAGCTCGTGCTTGAACTCCCTGTTCGAGAAGGTCTGCATACCGCACCTGGTGTGATGGATCAAGATGACCTCGGTCGTGCCGAGCTCGTGCTGGCTGATCGTGAGCGACCGCAGCACGTCCTCGGTGACCTCGCCGCCGGCGTTGCGGAGCACGTGCGCCTCGCCGGGCGCCAGCCCGAGCAGCGCGTACACGTCCATCCTGGCGTCCATGCAGGCCACGACCGCCACCGACCGGGTCGGCCGGCCCGGCGGCTCGGCCGAGTACTTTCGGGCGTATTGCCTGTTGTGGGCCAGCAGCTCATCGGTAGCCGACATGCGGCGCCTCTCAGGTATTTGCCGGGATTTGGTCATCCTATACACGGAGCATCACCGTCGGCGGGGCATGAACATGGCACCGGCGCAGCGGCCGACCGCACGGGGCACTGCCGCTGGCCGGGCCACATGTGCGGGGGTCATGTGGCCAGGGAGCAGGGCGGCGATGGACGGTCCGCGAACCGCGACGCTTCGCGGGACCGGCCGCAGCGATGCGGCGCCGCCGCCCTGCCTCCCGACTCACCGGACTTGCCTACCCGCTGAACCCTTGGTGTGTCCGCTCGATGATGAGTTGTCGTCCGGTGGCTCCCGGGCCATCCGGTGGCGCGGGCCCCAGCACACCTGGCCCGGCAGCAGCCAAGCTCGGAAATCTGCGGTCCGCCACGCCCCGCCCGCGGGTCCGCCACGCCCCGCACACGCGCTCCCCCGGTGAACAGCGCTGTCACATCGATGTCCGCCGACGAGCGCTGCCCAGAACAGCGCTGTCACATCGAAGTCCGCCGGCGAACAGCGCTGCCACATCGAAGTCCGCCGGACCGCGCCGCGCAGGACAGCCCTGCCACATCGATGTCCGGGGGCCGCCGGCCGGGGGGGCGGCGGGCAGGGCGGCAGCGGGCAGGGCGGCGGCGGGCAGGGCGCGAGGCGTGCCCGGTCACCCGTGACCCGGTGATCCCTTGGTGCCGCCATAACGCCCCCAAGGGTTCTGCGGGTGAGCAGCGGGGTCAGCCGCGGAGGACGTTTCCGAGGACGCCGCCCGCCACGCCGCCAGCCACTGACTCGGTCGCGGAACCTCCCGCCAGGTACGGCGCCAGGGCGTGCGCGAGCATCGATACCGGCATCGACTGCAGCCAGACCCGGCCCGGCCCGGTCAGCGCCACCAGGTGCAGTCCGTCGCCGCCGAACATCATGTTCTGGATCCCGCGCATCCGGGTGACCGAGAACTGCACGGTGGCCTGGAACATGCCGATGTGACCGGGGTGCACGAGCACGGTCTGACCCGGTGGCAGGTCGTAGGAGGTCACCTCGCCGCCGAGCTCGACCCAGGCGCGGCCCTCGCCGTCCAGCTTCTGCAGCACGAAGCCCTCGCCGCCGTACAGGCCGCCACGGAAGGACTGCTGCAGCGCGACGCTAGGCGTGATGCCTGGCGTGCTGCACATCCAGCCGTGCCGGTGCACCAGGTAGGAATGGCCGCCGGAGATGTCGACCGGCACGATGTGGCCGGGCACCTTGGCGGCGAAGCTGATCGAGCCCGGGCCGTCGTAGCGCGTCAGGAACAGCCCGCCGCCGCCCACCATCCGCTTGAGGCCGCCCATCAGCCCGCCGCCGCCTCCGCCCGCGTTCATGGTCTGCGACATCTGAATGCTCGTCGTCATCCAGGCCAGCTCGCCGTGCGGGGTCACGACGTGCTCCCCTTGCTGGAGCGACACTTCCAGGATGGGCATGGTCGAGCCCTTGACTTCGGCTTGCATCGAGTTTGAGCCTCTCCAAATCGGTGAAAACGCCGCAACGGCGGCCCTCACTGCCAAGGTACTGGTCTTCGTGAGCCTTCTCAGTTCGCCTGTGGCACATTACTGCCGTGGAACACTACGCAGCCCTCAACAAGGCCAACTGGGACGAGCGCGTTCCCGCGCACGCCGCGTCGCCCGACTACAGCGTCGACCGGTTCATCGCCGATCCGGCGTTCCTCAGCGAGGTCGTGCGTTTCGACCTGCCGCGGCTCGGCGACATCAGCGGGCTGCGCGGCGTGCACCTGCAGTGCCACATCGGCACCGACACGATCTCGCTGGCCAGGCTGGGCGCGTCGATGACCGGGGTGGACTTCTCCGGGCCCGCCGTCCGGCAGGCTCGCGCGCTGGCCGAGCAGACCGGCGCCGACGCCACGTTCGTGGAGTCCGATGTCTACGATGCCGCCGAGGCCGCCGGGCGCGGCGCCTTCGACTTCGTGTTCACCGGGATCGGCGCGCTCTGCTGGCTGCCGGACGTCAGCCGGTGGGCCGCGGTCGTGGCCAGCCTGCTGCGGCCCGGCGGGCGGCTGTTCATCAGGGAAGGCCATCCGGTGCTGTGGGCGGTCCAGGACGACAGGGACGACGACCTGCTCGTGCTGGACTACCCGTACTTCGAGCGGCCCGAGCCCTCGGTGTTCGACCAGGGCGGCACCTACGTCAGCACGGAAGCGGTGTTCGAGCACAACGTCACGCACGAGTGGAACCACGGCCTCGGCGACATCGTGACCGCGCTGCTCGACGCCGGAATGGCGATCACCGGCCTGACCGAGCACGACAGCGTGCCGTGGGAGGCGCTGCCGGGCCGGATGGAACTCCTCCGCGACGGTGAATGGCGGCTGAGGGACCGCCCGTGGCGACTGCCGCACAGCTACACGCTCCTGGCGGTCAAGCCGACGCGGTGACCGTCCTGATGATCACCGCGTAGAGGCGGTGCCAGGTCAGCGACCTGAACCCGGCCGCAGCGAGCAGCTTGGTCGCGCGCAGCGGCGTCCTGGCCCGGTCCCTGCGGGTTCCGACGAGCGTCGGCAGCAGCCAGGTCGAGCACATGTCGGTGAGCACGAACAGGCCGCCGGGCGCCAGCACCCGGCGGCACTCGGTCAGGCCCGCCCGCTGGTCGGCCCAGTGGTCGAACGACGTCGTGCTGATCACCAGGTCGAACGCCGCGTCGCCGAACGGCAGGCGCTCGGCGGCTCCCGGCACGAAGGTCAGCCGCGGGTCACCGGCCCTGGCACGCGCCTGCGCTACCATTCCCGCGGCCGCGTCGATCCCGGTCAGCCTGGTCGCGCCGGGAAGCCGTCGCGCGAGCTCGCGCAGCAGCAGCCCGGTCCCGCAGCCCACGTCGAGCACGCGGTGCGGCGCCGGGCAGCGGGCCAGCGCCAGGTCGACCGTGCGGGTCACGATCTCGTTGTGCAGCCGCCCCAGGTAGCCGGCCTCGTAGCCGTGCGCCCGGTCGTGAAATGCCTGCACGTCGCGATCGCCGGTCATGATCAGATCTTCGGTCGCCCGCGCGGCGAGCGCAAGACGGGCACTTCGCGCGACCGCACTTTGATCACGATCATCGGCCTGCGCTAGGCTCGACTGTCTGTTCGTGCCATACGGGCAGGTCAGTGGTGGAATGTGACGGGGCGAACCAACGCGGACGGGGCTGATTATGGCTCGGCAGGCATCCGGCCCGCCGAAGTCGTCAAGGTTGCCGAGGCCCTCACGATCCTCGAGATCCCCGCTGTCCCGGCCGGTCCGGACGCTGCTGATCTTCATCAGCGCGCTCGTCTTCACCGACACCATCTTCTTCACCGCGCTCACCCCGCTGCTGCCGTACTACGTCCATGCCGCCGGCCTGTCCAAGGCCGGCGCGGGGGTTCTGGTGGCCGCGTACCCGTTCGGCACCCTGCTGGCCGCTCTGCCGTCCGGCGTGCTCGTGGCGCACCTCGGGCCTAGGCGCGGCGTGCTGCTCGGCCTGATCCTGATGAGCGGCTCGACGCTGGTCTTCGGCTGGTCGAACTCGGAGGCCGTGCTCGATGCCGCCCGGTTCGTGCAGGGCCTGGGCGGCTCGTGCACCTGGGGCGCGGGGATGGCCTGGCTGGCCAGCGCCGCGCCGGCCGAGCGCCGCGGCGAACTGCTCGGCACCGCGCTTGGCGCGGCCGTCGGCGGCGCGCTGTTCGGGCCGGTGGTCGGTGCGGTAGCCGACCAGATCGGCACCGGGCCCGCGTTCTCGGCCGCGGCCGTGATCGGCGCCGCCCTGATCGCCGGCGACCTCGCCATGCACGCGCCGGAGCGGGCCGAGCCGCAGGGCCTGGCGGCCGCGTTCGGCTCGGTCAGGGATCCGGGCGTGGCGACCGGCCTGTGGCTCACCGCGATCGCGGGCATGGCGTTCGGCGTCCTGGACGTGCTCGCTCCGCTGCGGCTGAACGCCCTCGGCGTGACGCCGATCGTGATCGGCGCGACGTTCCTGGCATCGGCGGCTGTCGAGACCGGGCTGTCGCCGCTGTCCGGCCGGCTCTCTGACCGGCGCGGCCGTTACTTCCCGGTGCGGATCTCCCTGCTGTCCGGCGTGGCGGTCAGCCTGCTCGCGCCGGTGCTCGCCCCCTCGGCGGTCCTGATCGCCATGCTGGTGATCGGGATGCCGGCGTTTGGCACGCTGTTCGCCCCGTCGAGCGCCATGCTCAGCGACGCCGCGCACCGCATCGAGCTGCACCAGGGACTGGCGTTCGGCCTGGCCAACCTGGCCTGGGCGGCGGGCCAGACGGTCGCGGCCTCGGCCAGCGGCGCGATCGCCCAGGCGACCAGCGACCTGGTGCCCTACGCCATGCTGGCCGCCGTCTGCCTGGCGACCTTTCTCGCCACGATTCGCCGCAGGACGGCGTTAACGGCGGCACGCTAACGTTGGGCTGACGAGGAGGCAGTCATGGACGATCCCAGGACGCTGCACCGACGGGCCGGACAGCTGGCCGGCGGGCTCATCGAGAAGATCACGCCCGCGCAGCTCGGCCTCCCGACGCCGTGCTCGCAGTGGGACGTCCGTGCCGTGATCAACCATCTGGTCAACGCAAACCTGCGAGTGACCGCGCTGCTGGCCGGCGAGTCTGGCCCGGAGCGGGGCGACGACGTGCTCGGCGCGGATCCGGCGGCGGACTTCCGCTCGTCGTTCGCGGCGCTGTGCGCCGCGTTCGACGCGGACGGCCTCCTGGAGCGGACCGTGCCGACACCGTTCGGCGACGGCCCGGGCGCGCGGCTGGTCGGGCTGCGCGTTACCGAGCTCACCATCCACGCCTGGGACCTGGCGGTGGCGACCGGGCAGTCGCGAGTCTTCGACCGCGAGCTCGTCGCCTTCGCGAGCGCGATGATGCACGCCCAGCCCATCCCTCGCAGCAGCGGCGGGCCGTTCGGACTCCAGCGGATGATTCCCGGCACCGCCACCGACGCCGACCTGCTCGCCGCCTACGCGGGCCGTGTCATCCCGGTCCCGGAGCGTGCCTGGCAGCTGCCCGGGGTGACGCGGGCTACCCCGGACGCCGGGCCGCCAGACCGCTGAGAAGATGGCGCGAGCCGCGCCATCCCCGTCCCGCTGAGAGGTGCCGATGCCCGGTCCGCTGTTCCCGACCTCGCTGGTCGGGAGCTACCCGCAGCCGGACTGGCTGATCGACCGGGCCGTGCTGGCCGGCCGGTTCCCGCCGCGGGTCAGGGCGCGCGAGCTGTGGCGGGTCGATCCCGCCTACCTGGAGCAGGCCCAGCGGGACGCGGCCCGGCTGGCCGTCGACGACCAGCGCGCGGCCGGGCTCGACATCCTCACCGACGGCGAGACCGGCAGGGAAAGCTACTCCAACGCGTTAGCGACCGCGCTCGACGGCGTCGACGTCGACAACCCGGGCACCGCGCTCGACCGCAGCGGGCACCCCAACCCGGTCCCGCGGATCGTCGGCCCGATCCGCCGCCGGTATCCGGTCGGGCTCGCCGACCTGGCATTCCTGCGCGCGCAGGCTGGCGATGCAGCGACGGTCAAGGTCACCGTCCCCGGCCCGTTCACGATGGCGCAGCAGGCGCAGAACGACTACTACCCGTCGGTCGAGGCCGCCGCGTACGGCTACGCGGCCGCGGTGCACGACGAGATCGTCGACCTGTTCGCCGCGGGCGCCGACATCGTCCAGGTCGACGAGCCGTACCTGCAGGCCAGGCCCGAGGCCGCGCGCCAGTTCGGGGTCGGCGCGCTGAACGCCGCGCTGGACGGCGTCACCGGGACCACGGCCGTGCACCTGTGCTTCGGCTACGCGGCGATCATCCACGAACGGCCGAGCGGCTACTCGTTCCTGCCCGAGCTCGCCGAGACCACCGCGCAGCAGATCTCGATCGAGACCGCGCAGTCCGGCCTGGACTGCTCGGTGCTGACCGGGCTGGCCGATGCGGGCAAGACGATCATTCTCGGGGTACTGAACCTCGGCGACCCGGCGGTCGAGAGCCCGGACCAGGTCGCCGAGCGGGTCAGGCGGGCACTGCCCTACATACCGGCCGGCCAGCTCGTGCTCGCCCCCGACTGCGGCATGAAGTACCTGCCGCGCGAGTCCGCATTCGGAAAGCTCAGGTCGATGACCGCCGCCGCCGCCAGGCTCCGCGCCGAACAGCACTGACGCCGCGGTCCCGGCACCGGCTCCGGCAGTATCGCCGAAGCTAGGCTGGGCCGACTACCGTGAGCCCCACGTGACGGGCAGCCCGCGGCAGAGCGGCGGGCCTACGCTGGACTACTGAGGAGCCAAGCCGGGCGTTGGCGTCGTCTATATAGGCGAGCCAGTAGTCACTGTCGGTATCGGTCCGAAGGCCAGCCCCGTGATGCGGGAGGCTAGCGCCGACTCTCCCGCGCCACCAGGGGATTTGGCCTAGGGTAGGCAGGTCTGTGGCTGCCCGAAGGGATCTTGCGCAGTGGGCTACGGGCATACTCCGGGAAGTGCGCAGCATCGGCCGCACCGGTGGTCAGAGGGCGTGCGGCGCGCAATCTTGACGTCGCGTGCAACGTGCGCGCCTACGAGCGCGCCCAGCCTGGCGCTGGCCGCCCCGCCGTCATGAATGCCGGGGGCTTCAGCGGCAGCGCGTCGTCCGCGGCCTTCGCGGTCGAACTCGGTGCGGCCGGGCCGTTCGTGGGACGGCGGCCCGCGGAGGTAGTGCTGCTCGGCGCGGGCCGCGTGGTCACCTACGCCCCCGTCACCCCGCAGCAATTTGAGTTCAAGTGGGGACCCCGCGGCCTGTTCCTGATCCAGACCGGCGCCGGCGATGCTCCGGGAAGCTGGAAGGCATATGCGGGGAGCATTCACAGTGACCGGCTGGCCCAGCCTGTACCGTACGGCATGGACGGGGCCGCCTTCAGCCCCGGAGGGAACGTGATAGCGCTCCAGGACGGCGGTGAAATGACGTTCCTGCCCACCCGCGGCCCGCGTGCGAGGCCACCAGGGAATGCCTGGACTTCCAGCCGAAGTTCCTTAGGGGCGAGGGGGCGCTTCTTGCCTGGGTGTCGTAATCGCGCTCACGTGACATAGGAACGCAGGTTCTTCGCCACGACACTCCGCTTCCTCGCCAGGCCGGGACGTAGCAATTGAGCCAGCTAGCCACACCAGGATCCTGGTCCTGCAATCCGGCACGAACGGCAGCCGCCTGCTGCGATCCGACACCGGCGGCCGCACCTGGAAGCCGTCCCTGCGATTCGGCGGCAGCGCTCCCGTCCTCCCAGTCGGCTTCGAAATTCCCGGACAGCCCGCATCGCCCAAGGCAACACCATCTGGACCACCCGCAATGGCGGCCGAACCTGGCGCGCCGACAGCTTCGTCCGCGGCTAATGACGGTCTGGTCCGTCCCAGCAAGCTCGGTTTCGGCGAGTCGCCGTACCCAGACTCAGTCCCCCAGCTCAGCCCGGCGCCGGACGACGAACTCCTCCAGCTCCTCGCGCACCGCGTCATCAAGAGGCGGCTGCACGTACTCGTCCAGCTTCTTCGCCACGATCTCCGAGGCGCGGGCGGTCGCGTCCTTGCCGCCCAGCTTGAGCCACCGCTCGTAGTTCGCCGTCGACGACAGCAGCGGCCGGTAGAAGCACTCCCTGAACCGCTCCATCGTGTGCTGCGCGCCGAGGAAGTGCCCGCCGTGCCCGACTTCTTGATGTCGACGATGAACTTTTCGTAACACGAGACCAGCCCGCCCTCCAGCCAGCCGGCCGCGTGCATCACCCAGTTGGTCCCGGCCAGGAACGTCGGCAGCAGCGTCATCAGCGACTCGTAGGCCGCCTGCGCGTCGCAGGTCTGGCTGGAGGTCAGCCCGCCGCCGGTGCGGAACGGCAGCCCGTAGTGGCGGGCGAGCTGCCCGGTGCAGAGCAGGCCGATCGCCGACTCCGGCGTGCCGAAGCTGGGCGAGCCCGACTGCATGTCGATGTTGGACAGGAAGGAGCCGAAGATGACCGGGCAGCCCGGCCTGATCAGCTGGGCCAGCGCGATGCCGGACAGCGCCTCGGCGAGCTGCTGTGCCAGCGCCGCCGGGATCGACACCGGCGACATCGCGCCCATCAGCAGGAACGGCGTCAGCACGACCGGCTGGCTGGCTGTGCAGTACTCGAACTGGGCGTCCAGCATCCGGTCGTCCCAGCGCAGCGGCGAGTTGCAGTTGATCAGCGAGATCGTCGCCGGCGTGACCTCGATCGCCGCCCGGCCGCCGAACAGGATCTCGGTCATCTTGATCGTGTCGGCGGCGTTCGGCCCGGAGACGACGTTGCCCATGTAGATCTTGTCGGTCAGCGTCTGCAGCGCGTAGATCATGTCCAGGTGCCGGGAGTCCAGCGGCGCGTCGTTGGGCTCGCAGATCACGCCGCCGGCCGAGTCGAGCTCGCCGAACGACTGGGCCAGCATCGCGAGCCGCCGGAAGTCGTCGAGCGCGGCGTCCCTGCGGACGTCGCCCTCGCGCACGAACGGCGATCCGTAGACGGCGCCGAAGGCCATCTGGTCGCCGCCGATGTGCACGGTGTTCGCCGGGTTGCGCGCCTGGACGTCGAACTGGGCCGGCGCCTTCGCGATCTGCTCGAGCACGAAGTCCGGGTCCAGCCTGACGACCTCGCCGTCGACGGACTGGCCGGCCTTGCGGAACAGCTCGACGGCCTCGGGCTTGGCGAACTGGACGCCGATCTCGGTCACGATCCGCCGCCAGCCCCGGTCAAGGACGGCTACCGCGTCCGGGGACAGGATCTCGTAACGCGGCATCCGGTTGCGGAACATGGCCACCTCGGTTCGGGTGCGGGTCGGGTTCTGGGACGAGCTTGCCAGAGACAGTCTTGACCGTTATGGCCGGGATATCTAGGATCACATAGTAGAACTAGGTTCCGGAATATGGAACTCCTCCCGGAGGATCGCCGTGAGCAGCCCGAACGGGACGCAGGCCATCGACCGGGCCGCGATGTTGCTGGCCCAGGTCGTGCATGGCAGCGAGCCCGTCAGCTTCACCGAGCTGACCGCTGCCTGCGGCCTGGCCAAGTCGACGACGTCGCGGCTGCTGATGGCGCTCGAGCGGCATCAGCTGGTCAGGCGCGACGGCTACGGGCGGTTCTGGCCAGGCGAGCTGTTCGTCAGGTACGCCTGGCGCGGGACGGCGGGCACCCACCTGGTCGCGGTGGCGCAGCCGTTCATGACCGGGCTCGGCGAGCAGACCGGAGAGACGATCAATCTCGGCATCGCCGTCGCCGCGGCGGGCTACGGGGGGTCGTCCCCCCGGGTCGGCAGCGGTGCCGGGGGCCGGCCGGGCGGCATCGCCCGCGCGGGCGGGGGCAGCGCGGGCGGTGCCGCCGCCGGCGGCCACGGTGCGGCCGGCCGAGGCGGCCAGGCCGCTGGCGGCGGTGCGGCCGGCGACATGATGGTCGAGCAGATCGCCCAGGTGAACAGCAGGTACCTGATCGGCGGCACCAACTGGGTCGGCCTGTCGGTGCCGCTGCACTGCTCGGCGCTCGGCAAGGTCCTGCTGGCCTTCGGCGCGGCCGCGATGCCGAGCGAGCCGTACGAGGCGCGGACGGCGCGCACGATCACCACCGGGCCGGCGCTCGACGCCGACCTCGCGGCGGTCCGCGACCGGGGTTACGCGGTGACCGACGAGGAACTCGAGCGCGGCCTGGTGGCCGTCGCCGCCCCGGTTTTCGCCGGCGGCCGCGTGGCCATCGCCGCGATCTCGGTCTCGGCGCCCGCCTCGCGGCTGACCGCCGACCTGGTTCCCGGCACCGCCGCCCGGTGCGTGGCGGCCGCCGGCGCCCTGTCCGCCACGCTCGGCGGCGCCAACGGCGCGCGAGCTACGCCCACTTCCCTGGATCTAGTTCCCTCGATAAGCGGCAAGCCGGGCATGAAAATGACTCCAATCCGGGGGAAGTCCGGGCCGAACTGAACCCAGCCGACCAGACCCAGCCGACCAGACCCAGCCGACCAGGCCCAGCCGACCAGGCCCAGCCAAGCAGCCAGCCGAAGCAGAAGGTGCCCGATGACCAACGAGGAGCTGCTCCGCCAGCTATATGACCTGACCCTGGTCGGGAACGCCCCGGCCGTGCTCGAGCTCACCAACGCGGGGCTCGCCGCGGGACTGGGCCCCGAGACGCTGCTGTACGAAGCGCTGATCCCCTCGCTCGAGGAGGTCGGCGCGCGGTTCGAGCGCGGCGACTTCTTCGTCCCCGAGATGCTGATCGCCGGCAAGGCGATGGCCGGGGCACTCGAGGTGCTCAGGCCGCTGCTGGCCGAGACCGGCGCGGAGTCGATCGGCACGGTCGTGATGGGCACGGTCAAGGGCGACGTCCACGACATCGGCAAGAACCTGGTGAACATCATGTTCGAGGGCGCCGGGTTCCAGGTGATCGACCTCGGCGTGCAGGTCGCGCCGGAGAAGTTCGTCGCCGCGGTCATCGAGCACCAGCCCGACATCGTCGGCTTCTCGGCGTTCCTGACCACCACGATGCCGATGTTCAAGGCGAACATCAATGCGCTGACCAAGGCCGGGCTGCGGGACAAGGTGAAGGTGATGGTCGGCGGGGCGCCGGTCACCCAGGAGTACGCCGACGTGGTCGGCGCCGACGGCTACGCGGCGGACGCCTCCGCCGCCGTGGTCAGGGCCAAGCAGCTGATCTCCGAGCGCCGCGCCGCCCGGCTCCCGGCCTGATCGGGAACGGGATCAGCGATGGACACCGTGCTCCGCTCGGCGAGCAAAGAGGTCATCATCGGCGCCGGGCGGCCGTTCTGCGTCATCGGCGAGCGGATCAACCCGACCGGGCGCAAGGTCTTCCAGGAGCAGCTGCGCCGCGGCGACCTGTCCAGGGTCGAGATCGACGTGGCGCAGCAGGTCGCCGGCGGCGCGATGGTCCTCGACGTGAACATGGGCGCCCCGCTGGCCGACGAGGCCGAGCTGATGGTGAAAGCGATCAAGCTCGTACAGTCCCTGACGGACCTGCCGATCTGCTTGGACTCCTCGATCGTCGAGGTGCTCGAGGCGGGCCTGGCCGCCTACGAGGGCAGGGCGCTGGTCAACTCGGTGACCGCCGAAGACGAGCGGCTGGAGGCGATCCTCCCGCTGGTCGCGCGGCACGGCGCCGCGGTGATCGGGCTGCCCAACGACGAGGAGGAGATACCGCAAGAGCCCGAGCGGCGTCTTGAGCTGGCGCGCAAGATCATCGACACGGCGACCGGGCGTTACGGCATACCGGTGCAGGACGTGCTGATCGACCCGCTGGCGATGCCGATCGGCGCCGACACCTCCGTCGTGGTCAGGACGCTGGAGACGCTGGAGCTGCTGCGGTCCGAGTTCGGCGTGAACACCACGCTGGGCGCCTCGAACGTGTCGTTCGGGATGCCCGACCGCGCCGCGCTCGTCGCCGCGTTCCTGCCGATGGCCAGCGCGGCCGGCCTGACCAGCGCGATCATGGACGCCAGGTCGCCCGAGCTGGTCCGCGCGGCCAGGGCCTGCGACGTGCTGCTCGACCGGGACGAGTGGGGCGCGACCTGGATCGCCGCGCACCGCGCCGCCGCGGCCGCCGCGGTCGGCGCGGCGACCCCGTGACGGCGATGACGTCCGCCGATCTGGCCGAGCCGGGAGCGGTGGTGACGCCGCGAGTCGATCTGGTCTTCGTCACCAGCGGAAGCAAGGTCAGGGTCCCGGCCGGGGTCACCGTGTTCGACGCCGCGAGCTGGAACGGCATCGCGATCGACTCCACCTGCGGCGGCCACGGCACGTGCAAGAAGTGCAAGGTCAGGATCGCCGGCGGCTCGGTTCCCGCGTCCAGCCTGGACGCGCGGGCGTTCACGCCGGACGAGCTTCGCGACGGCTGGCGGCTCGCCTGCCGGGCCGCGGCGACCGCCGACCTGCAGATCGAGGTCCCGCCGCTGACCACCAGGCCCAAGGCCGCCACGGTCGGCGTCGGACGGCAGGTGATCCTGCGGCCCGCGGTGCAGAAGCGACACCTCGAACTCGACGAGCCGTCGCTGTCCGACCAGCGCAGCGACATCGAGCGCGTCCTGGACGGCCTCGACGACCTCGAGCCGCGGGTGGACCTGCCGGTGCTGCGCTCGGTCGGCCGGGTGCTGCGCGCCGCCGACTACAAGGTGACCGCCGTGGTCGTCGACGAGGTCCTGATCGACGTCCAGCCAGGCGACACCACGGGCAGCCGCTACGGGATCGCGTTCGACCTCGGCACCACGACCGTGGTCGCGACGCTGCTCGACCTGTCCACGGGAACGCCGATGGCGGTTGCCTCGATGCTCAGCAAGCAGCAGCCGTTCGGCGCGGACGTGATCAGCCGGATCAGCGCGGTGATGATGGAGCCAGCCAACCTGGACCGGCTGACCGCGCTCGCGCACTCCTCGCTGGGCGACCTGGTCGGCGAGGTCTGCGACGCCGCGGACGTGGACCCGCTCGACGTGTACGAGGTCGCGCTGGCCGGGAACGCGACGATGACCCACCTGGCGCTCGGCATCGACCCAGAGCCGCTCGGCGTCGCGCCGTTCATCCTGTCGGCCAGGCTGCTGCCCGAGATCCTCGCGGCCGACCTCGGGCTGGCGGTGCACCCCAGGGCGCGGGCCGCGGTGTTCCCGGCGTTCGGCGCCTACGTGGGCGGGGACATCACCGCCGGGCTGCTCGCCTCGGGGATGAACAGGGACGCCAGGACCCGGCTGTTCATCGACATCGGCACGAACTGCGAGATCGTGCTCGGCAGCAGGGACTGGCTGCTCGCGACCGCGGCGCCGGCCGGGCCCGCCTTCGAGGGCGCCGCGATCCGGTGCGGGATGCGGGCCGCCGACGGAGCGATCGAGGGCGTCGCGCTCGATCCGGCGCCGGCCGGCCAGGCCGGATCGGCGGGCGGGGTTTCGTTGAAGATAATCGGCGACTGCGCGCCCGAGGGACTGTGCGGCTCGGGGCTCGTGGACGCCGTGGCGAGCCTGATCGCGGCGGGCCTGCTCGACCATTCCGGGCGATTCGTGCCTGACGAGGTCGCGGCGCGCGTCGCACCGGGCCTGGCGGCCAGGCTCACCATGCTCGGCGAGGAGCGGGTCTTCGTGCTGCACTGGCGCCGCGAGCCTGGCGACGTGGCGGGCTCTATCTTTTTGACGCAACGAGACGTCCGGGAACTCCAGTTCGCCAAGGCCGCGATCGCGTCCGGGTGGAACGTCCTGCTGGAAGAGGCCCGGCTGACGCCCGCCGACGTGCAGCAGGTGCTGCTCGCCGGGTCGTTCGGCAGCTACCTGTCCCCGGCCAGCGCGATTAAGCTCGGGCTGGTGCCGAAACTCCCCGCGCTCCGGGTCGTCAGCGCCGGGAACGTGGCCGGCGAGGGCGCGAAGATGGCGCTGCTGTCGGTCCGCGAGCGGGCCGCCGCGCTGGCGCTGCTCGAGGAGGTGAGATATGTCGAGCTCTCCGACCGGGCTGACTTCAACGACAGGTTCGTCGAGCAGTTGCAGTTCCCGCGGTGACGGCGGCGGCGCCGACGAGAGCCGGGGAGGGCCGGTCGCGGTGATCGCCTGCGGGGCGCTGGGCGGGCACGTCATCCAGATCGCGGGGCGCCGCGGCTGGGACGTCGAGGTTCACTGCCTGCCCTCGATTCTGCACAACTCGCCGCGGCAGATCGCCCCGGCTGCCGAGCGGCTCGCGCTCGGCCTGCAGGCCGCCGGTAGGCGGGTCGTCCTCGGCTACGCCGACTGCGGCACCTACGGAGAACTCGACCGGCTCTGCGAGCGGCTCGGCCTGGCCAGGCTGCCCGGGCTGCACTGCTACGACGTGCTGGCCGGGCCGGACCGGATCCGGGCGGCGCTGGAGGCCGAACCAGGGACCTACCTGCTCACCGACTTCCTGGTGCGCAGCTTCCGGTACTCGGTGCTCGTGCCGCTCGGCCTGGGCCGGCACCCGGAGCTATGGCCTGACTACTTCGGGCACTACCGGCGGGTGGTGTGGCTCGCGCAGTCGCCCGAGCCGGGCCTGGCCGGCCAGGCCGAGGAGGTGGCCGCGATGTTCGGCCTGCCGCTCACGGTCGTCGATGTGGGCACTGCCCGCCTGGAACGCGAACTCGAGTCACTCCTAGCAGGCGCGGGCGCCGGTGCAGGCGCGGGCGCGGGCTCTGACCTCAGCGCCGACCCCAGCCCCGACCCCGGCCTCGACCCCGGCCTCGCAACCCCATTTAGCGCGAAGGGTTTTCGCAACGCGAAGGATTTGCGCCAGATAAAGCCGCAAAGTCTTCGGGATCATGGAAAGCGCACGGGCCGGGCATCCGTACCAGCCACAGCAGCCTCAGCTGTCACACAAGCCCCACGGGCGCAGTCGTGAGCCCCGGCGGGATACGCCTGACGGGGACTGGACTGCGCGTGCCGGGGTCTGGGCTGCGCCACATTGCGCCGCTGCTGCACAAGACGCGGTACGAGGTCGTTCCCACGCCGAGCGCCGAGGACGCGGTGCTCGAGTCAGTGCCCCGCGACGTGGTGGTGACGGTCACCGCGTCCCCGACCAAGGGCCTGGAACCCACGCTCGCGCTAGCTGAGCGGCTGGCCGCCAGCGGATACCGCGTGGTGCCGCACCTGTCCGCCCGGCTGGTGCGCGACAGGGCGCACCTCGGCGAGGTCGTAGGCAGGATGGCGGCGATCGGCGTTGACGACGTGTTCGTGCCGGCCGGCGACGCCGACCCGCCGGCGGGGGTGTTCTCCAGCGCGCTCGACGTGCTCGAGTACCTGACCGAGCTGGGCAGCCCGTTCCCGCGGGTCGGCATCACCGGCTACCCGGAAACGCACCCGAAGATCGACGACGACGTCACCGTGCAGTCGATGTGGGACAAGCGCCGGCACGCCACCTACCTCGTCAGCAACCTGTGCTTCGACGCGGCCGTCCTGCGGCAGTGGATCGCGCGGATTCGCCGCCGCAGTGTCACGCTGCCGCTGCTGGTCGGGCTGGCCGGGCCGGTCGAGCGGACCAAGCTGGCGGCGATGGCGACGAAGATCGGCGTGGCCGACTCGGCCAGGTTCCTGACCGGGCACTCGTCCGCGTTCGTCCGGCTCTCGACGCCGGGCGCCTACCAGCCGGAACGGCTGCTCGACCGGGTCGGCAGCGCGCTCGCTGCCCCAGAGTCCATGGTCGAGGGCCTGCACATCTTCACGTTCAACCAGCTCAGCCAGGCCGAGCAGTGGCGCCAGAAGCTCCTCGCGCGGTATGACGACTCGGGCGTGACGGCGGTGTAGCTGCCCAGCCAGAGCGACTTGCCCGCCAGGGCTTAGAGGGTGAGATTCTCGTAAACCTCGCGGCCCCCGTCCGTCCGATCGAGAGCTGAACGCCGGCGCATCTGGCGGACTTCGGGCTGGAGCAGGACGGCACCGGTGAGCAGCACGATTGTCACGCCCGCCGGCCAGCAGCACCGCGGAGGCGATGGCCTGCCCTAAGCGCGAGCCGCCTTGAGCGAGGGCTGAGGGATATCGCGACCCATGGACTTGGCGGCCTCAAGCCAGGCAGCGATCGCGTCCTCGACTTCGGCGACCGCTTCATGCGGCGTCGGCCCGTGTGAAGTACAGTGCGGCAGGTCCGGCGCGACGGCAATCCACGCGCCATCCTCGTCGCTCCAATACACCTCGATCGCGTAAGGCGTCACGGCTCTCCCTCCCCGCGCCGCCGGCTCGGTCCTGGCGGTCGTCGTGATCGCCGCCGCCGCGTTCACGCTCCCGCCGATCGTGCGAGGCCTGTCCCGAGGATCGCCAGGGCCGGTCGGAACGGGCGGCCACGGCACGTCAGGGCCCACCGCGGCCGGCTGACGCATTTCCGCTGGTCGTCTCTGCCGCCCTCCAGGCTCGGCCCACGCTCCCGCCCGCTCCTGGCCTGGACTGGCCGCGAACTGCTCGAGCTCGGCCGAACCAGCACCTCGAACAACGACACCGCGCGCAGCGGCGACGCCGCCGCCTCCGACCCGGCCACCGGGCACTGGAGGAGCATCGCTCACGTCCCGAACACCGTCGGCCTGTCCGGCGGGGTGACGGTCTGGACCGGCCGCCAGCTGTTCGTCACCAACGGCCGCGTCTCGTCGAAATTTTGGAATGCTGTGGCCGGCGCCCCGGCAGCCCTGTACGACCCCGCCGCGAACCGCTGGTCGGTCACCGACCTCCCGGTCCGGCTGCTCGGCGCCGATCAGCTGGCCGCGGCGTGGACCGGCCGGTCCGTCGTCGTCGCCGGCGTGGTCAGGCGCCGCCTCCAAGCAGCCTCCTACGACCCGGCGACCAACCGCTGGCGCGTGATCAGCCCGACGCTGCCCGCGGCCCACCCGCCGGTCGGCCTCGCCATGGTCGCCACGTCCAGCCGGCTGCTCCTGTGGTCGCTTTGGTCGAAAACCACGAAGACCTCGGCCACAAGCTACGCAGTCGCCTCCGGCGTCGATGTCCTGGCGCTCGGACCCGCCGGCTGGACCGACGTCACCGGTAACTGGCCGCAGCACAAGACCGTCGATGATCCGGTCTGCGGAAACGGCACGATCCTCCTGGCACCCAGCCAGATCTGGTGCGGCATGTGCAGTCACCCAGGCGGCGAGTTTCCCGCCCGCCTCGCGGACGCCGACTCGCTGGCGCTTTACCCAGTGCCGAAGGGCCCGCTGGTGACGCGGTACTTCCTCGAGCCGCCGATCTGGCTCTGGAACGGCCGCGCCGTCCTGGCCGCCAACACCACCGGCAGCCGCGGGGACACGATCAGCCAGCT
>WNGG01000734.1_pt1 | contig 35789 bp, 30 predicted proteins | sample 5400661 | NCBI WGS metagenome assembly WNGG01 (sample SAMN13153372, study PRJNA577476) | soil metagenome | isolation source: 100 cm soil or saprolite under Garry oak tree replicate 1 | place: USA:California | collected 2016-06-15
CCTTCGCTCTCATCAGATGGCCTGATAGCTGTTCAGTATTGCCGCCTGTAATCAATGCTGCAACGGTAATTAAGCTACGGTCGCGTTTAGAGAGCTCCGCTCGCTCCCAGACGTCACCGAACAGGACATCGTCAGTGAGTGATACCATCTTCGGCAAGAAGTCGCCAATCATCTTTTGTGCGGGCGTCTGCCCTTGCGATTCAGACATGTTCTTTCTCCTCATTTCCCTCTAAGGCCGGACCATGACCTTCATGGCTGTGCGCTGATCCATCGCCGCGTAGCCCGAGGGAACGCCATCGAGATCGACGGTGAGATCGAGCACAGGTGAAGGATCGAGCCGTCCGGCCAGCACCTCGGCGAGCAACTCGGAGAGATAGGCCCGAACCGGTGCCACCCCACCTCGTAGGGCGATATTGCTGCCAAAGAGCCGCCCAAGATTGAGCTGTTCGCTGCCATGGGGCGCACCGACGTAGCCGATGCTTCCTCCTGGACGGGCGATGGCAACGGCTGTCTCCATCGCCTCCTTTGTGCCAACGCACTCCATCACCGATTCGGCTCCCCCTCCCGTCAACTCGATCACTTCCCGCTCGGCCTGCTCGCCGCGGCTCGTGATGAGGTCGGTGGCGCCCAAACGGCGGCCCAGGGAGAGGCGCTGCGCTTGATGCCCCAGCAGGAGGATGCGTTCGGCTCCCAGGCGTCGTGCTGCCAGCACCCCACAGAGGCCCACGGCCCCATCGCCGACGATGGCAACCGTTCCCCCCGGATGCACCCCTGCCGACATGGCGGCATGATGGCCGGTCCCCATCACGTCCGTCAGAGGAAGGATGGCCCTGAGCCTCGCTTCATCTCCTTCGACGCTCTTCGGAACGACGACCAGCGTGCCATCGGCAAAGAGGGCACGGATCGCTTCGGCTTGTCCTCCATCATTCGCCTGTGCCCAAAAGCCGCCATGCAGGCAGGAGGTGTACAGTCCTTTGTGGCAGAACTCGCAGGTGCCATCGGAAAAGGCAAACGGGGCGATCACCCGATCTCCCCGCTTGATGGTCGAAACCATCGATCCCACGTCTTCAACTATTCCCATCCATTCATGGCCCAACCGCCACCCTGGTTGATAGGATTCTCGCCCTCGGTAGGGCCATAAATCCGACCCACAGATGGCGGCGTGGGTGATGCGAACGAGGGCATCGGTTGGCTCACGCAGTGCCGCATCTGGGACCTGTTCGACCCGGACATCGAAGGGGCCGTGAAAGACAGTTGCACGCATATGCTTCTTTCTCCTTTTTTCTCATCTTCCCCTCAGCCACGAAGAACGTCATGCGAGGGGAAGGCTAGTAGAAACAACTCCAGAACGACATGCCAGAACTGAGCTGGCACCTCACTCAAGTGGGACTTCGACGGCCACGTCGAGCTTGGGGTAGTAGGCCTTCACTTGCCCCGCGCCGTACTTGTCTCGGAACTTCTCAACGACCTCGCCGACCTGCGCCTCGTCGGTGAGAAGACGGGCGCTCGTGGTGAACGTCTTCCCACGGGCCTCCAGGCGGATGGTCGGTGTCTTGCGCACGTTTTTGTACCAGTCGGTATCTGATCCCTTCACTGGGATCAGAGAGAGCTTTTCGCCTTCCAGGACGAACCAAACGGGGTAGGAAAGGGATCGACCGGACGTTCGACCGGTCACGGTGATCTCGATTTCGTTGGTGCTCTGCAGGGCAGTGCGAAAATCTGTGCGTGCCATAGAGGTCTCCTTTGTTCGTTAAATGAAAAACCATCTTCAGCGTGCCGTATAGCCGCCGTCCACGAGGAGGGCGTGACCGACCACATAGCTTGCACCAGGGCTACAGAGCCACAGCACGGCGGCGGCAATCTCCTCCGGCTCACCGAGGCGCCCGATTGGTTCCTCCTTCACCATTTCGGCCAGGACCTTGGGATCACCGCTGGTCATCGACTGCACCATCGGCGTCTTGATCGTGCCTGGGCAAACCGCGTTGATGCGGATGCCTCTGGCGGCGTATTCGAGGGCGGCAGTCTTGGTCAGGCCTATCACGCCGTGCTTGGCAGCGTGATAGGCCGCCCCCCCGGCAACGCCGATGACGCCGGCGATCGACGAGCAATTGACGATGGCACCGCCGCCGAGCCTTAGCATCTGGCGCAACTCGTACTTCATGCAGATCCAAACGCCGCGCAGGTTGATTGCCATCACGCGATCCCACTCGTCGCCGCTGATGTCAGCCGTTTCGACGCGGCGTTGCATGACGCCAGCATTGTTGAACGCGGCGTCGAGGCGCCCGAAGTTGGACATGGTTCGTTCGATCATGGACGCCACCTGGGCATCATCGGTCACGTCGCAGCGGATGGCGAGAGCCTTGCGGCCACCGGCGATGAGTTGCTCTGCGGCGGCACGCACTGCTTCCTCATGGCTGTCCGCCAGCACCACTGATGCGCCCGCCTCCACGAAGGCTTTCGCGGTCGCCAGACCTATGCCCGAACCGGCCCCGGTGACAAGCGCGACCTTCCCGTCGAAACACTCGTTCATGAATACACCCCTTTCATAGAATAAAGATACAGCTTTATGCTTTGCGAGAAAGAATCGTCGAAACACTCGTTCATGAATACCCCCTTTTCATAGCGGTGTCGTGAAGCAGAAGCCGAACACCCTCCCTTTCTACCGCTCAGAGACCGGTCATTCGCTCTAGATGTTCGGGATACCGATCCCCTTGTACCGTGATCTGTGAGGCGGCGCTCTCGATCTCACGGAGATCGTCGGGCGTCAGTTCCACTGCAGCCGCTCCGATGTTCTCCTCCAGGCGAGAGAGCTTCGTGGTACCCGGAATCGGCACAATCCACGGCTTCTGGGCAAGTAGCCAAGCAAGCGCTATCTGAGCAGGTGTCGCCTTCTTCCGTTTCCCGATCTCGCCAAGCAGATCAACCAGGGCCTGATTCGCTTTTCGAGCTTCAGGCGTAAAGCGAGGAACGATGTTGCGGAAGTCGGTACTATCGAACGTCGTGTTTTCATTGATCTTTCCGGTGAGGAAGCCCTTCCCGAGAGGACTAAATGGAACGAAGCCGATTCCCAGTTCCTCCAGGGTCGGTAACACGTCCGCTTCAGGGGCTCTCCACCACAGCGAGTATTCGCTCTGGAGCGCCGTGACCGGCTGGACGGCGTGTGCGTGCCGGATCGTCTGTACGCCTGCTTCAGAAAGGCCGAAGTGCTTGACCTTCCCTTCCCCAATCAGGTCCTTCACCGCTCCGGCCACGTCTTCGATCGGCACGTCCGTGTCAACACGGTGTTGATAGAACAGATCGATGGCCTCGACCTTGAGTCGTTTGAGCGAGGCTTCGGCGACCTGCTTGATATGCTCTGGCCGACTATCCTGGCCCAGCTGCTCCCCCGATGGCCCAAATTTGAACCCGAATTTGGTGGCTACCACCACGTGCCCGCGGAAGGGAGCAAGCGCTTCGCCCACCAGTTCTTCGTTGGTGAACGGGCCGTATGCTTCGGCGGTGTCGAAGAAGGTGATGCCGCGTTCGACGGCGGACCGAAGAAGTCGGATCATCTCCTGCTTGTCTGCAGGCGGACCGTAGGCAAAGCTCATTCCCATGCAGCCGAGCCCGAGGGCCGAAACTTCCAAGTTGCTGTTTCCAAGTGTGCGTTTCTGCATTTGTCTTGCCTCCTGTCTTTGAGTTCATCGGATTATTCCTGGATATTGGCCTTCTCTTCCTGTTATCCGGCTTGAGCCATTTCGGGCGCCCTTTTCACTGTGAAAGTGACCAGGGCGCCCGCTCTTTATAAAAAGAGCGCTGCCCAGTGTGGCACATTACGCATAACCGAGCACGGGATGCGGCTGATAGGCTTCTTCCAAATGGCGAATTTCATCCGGGGTGAGCTGGACAGAGACGGCTGCGACAGCATCATCCAGGTGATGCGGCTTGGTTGCGCCGATAATCGGGGCAGTGACGACCGGTTTGGAGAGCATCCAGGCTAAAGCTACCTGAGCCATGGGCAGACCGCGGGCTTCGGCCACCTCGCTGACCCGCTGTGCGATCTGCAAGTCTTCTTCCGTATATAAACGTTTCCCGACTGCATCGGTCTGAGCGCGCAGCGTTTCATTGCGTTCTTTCGACGGTTTGCGGGTCAGCAGCCCTTTGGCCACCGGTGAATAGGGGATCACGGCGATCTTCTGATCCTGGCAGAGGGGAAGCATTTCCCGCTCCTCTTCCCGGTAGATCAGGTTGTAATGCGGCTGCATGGAAACGAAACGCGTCCAGCCATGCAGATCCGAGGTGGAAAGGGCTTTGGCAAACTGCCAGGCATACATCGCAGACGCGCCGATGTAGCGGGCTTTGCCGACCCGGACCACGTCATTGAGGGCTTGCAGCGTTTCTTCAATCGGGGTGTCATAGTCCCAGCGGTGGATCTGGTACAGATCGACGTAATCCGTCCCCAGGCGCTTGAGGCTGGCGTCGATCGAGCTGAGGATATGTTTTCGAGAGAGACCGCGGTCGTTGGGGCCTGGCCCCATCTCAAAATACACCTTGGTGGCAATCACCACCTCGTCCCGGGAAGCAAACTCACGCAGGGCTTTGCCAACAACCTCTTCGCTCGCCCCATTTGAGTAGACATTGGCGATGTCAAAGAAATTGATGCCCAACTCCAGCGCACGCTTGATAAACGGCCGGCTTTGCTCTTCATCGAGCGCCCACGGCCAGCTTTCGGTCGGCCGCCCGTAGCTCATGCAGCCCAGGCAGATGCGCGATACTTTAAGACCGGTTGATCCAAATCGAACGTATTCCATTGCTTGCTCCTCTCAGATGATTTTTCGAAATTGACCTTCAACCCAATCCGATGTCAGCCCTTCATCCGGCCTGGTATTGTTCGTCGCTGACCTTTTCCATCCAGTCGGCGGTCTTGCCGTCGAGACGTTCCTGAATGGCGATGTGCGTCATGGCCGTGGTTGCCGTGGCGCCGTGCCAATGTTTCTCCCCCGGCGAGAACCAGATCACGTCACCCGGCCCCATTTCCTCGATCGACCCCCCCCAGCGTTGGACCCGGCCGCGGCCTGCCGTCACGATCAGGGTCTGGCCCAGCGGGTGGCTGTGCCATGCGGTGCGAGCGCCGGGCTCGAACGTGACACTGGCCCCGACCACCCGTGCTGGATCGGGTGCCTCGAACAGGGGGTCAATGCGTACCGCGCCGGTAAAATACTCGGCCGGTCCTTTGCCGGAAGGTTGTGAGCCACTTCTTTTGATGTCCATGTTCTCAATTCCTCCACGTTGAATCGGTTTTGGTACCTCATGAGGCCTCACGATCCATATCCTGCGGTTTTCAGCGCAGTGAGAGCCGTAGAAATGGCGAAAGGCATGTGCATGCATGCCCGCATGCTTGTGAAAGCCGATGAGGGCGGGATAGACCAACCAATCAGTGCAGCTGTGTCCCTTCTTGAAGAAAAGTCGAGCTTACCTGCAAAAGCAGAGAAGCATGTTCTCTCTCTGGTGGTAATTATAGACGCGCCTTCGCACCGGATGGTAGAATGATTGTGGAAAATGATTGTCTGATTCTGCAAATCTTCCAGATGAGCGATAGAGAAACAAGAGAAGAGGTTCCGATGAATGTGATGATCCACCAGCAGGCAGAACGCGAGGCCGAGCTGATGCAAGCCAACCGCGAGGAACTGGTTGAGCGGATCGGGCGAGCCTTGCGCGAAGATGGGACCGTCCAGCTGCTCCAAGGGCTGCACCTGTCCCGCTGTTCCTTGCCTCTCAAGCCTGTTCACAGTGTGCTCGAGCCATCCGTGTGCGTGATTGCCCAGGGGAGCAAGGAGGTCCTTCTCGGTGACAGCCGCTACCGCTACGACCCCTCACAGTATCTGCTCGCTACTGTCGAGTTGCCCCGCGTCAGTCAGGTCCTGGAAGCCTCGAAGGAGCGGCCCTACCTCAGTCTCCGCCTGGAACTTGCCCCCACCCTCGTCAGTTCGGTCCTGGTGGAAGCCGGTCACTCCTCGCCTCCAGGGCATGCCGATGTGAGAGCCATCGCCGTCAGTCCATTGGATGGGAACCTGCTGGACGCCTTCGTGCGGCTCGTCAGACTCCTGGATTCCCCTGCCGAAGCGCCGGTCCTCCTGCCGCTGATCACGCGGGAAATTATCTACCGACTCCTGATGGGAGAGCAGGGTGGCCGGCTCCGTCACCTTGCGATCCTGGGGGGCTACACCCCCCACATCGCCAGAGCAGTCGGACGACTGCGTCAAGACTTCGACCAGCCACTGCGCATCGAGAGCCTTGCGCGAGAGCTGGGCATGAGCGTCTCGGGGTTGCACCACCACTTCAAAGCCGTCACGGCGATGAGCCCCCTGCAATTCCAGAAGCGGCTGCGGCTGCAGGAGGCCCGTCGTCTGATGCTGGGCGAAGACCTCGACGCGGCTAGTGCGGCCTATCGCGTGGGGTACCACGACGCCTCCCACTTCAATCGCGAGTATAAAAGCCTCTTCGGTGTCCCACCGATGCGCGACGTACAACGGCTGCGGGAAGAGGCCCTCGCTTTCCCTAGCCGATGAGCCAGAAGGCACATCCGACACGTAGCATGATCTGCCTCACTCAACAGGCCACTGCCCCCATATGTGCCGACAGTGTTGGTCTGGTTCTCTTCATCGGCACATCCAGAAAAAACGAAGAGGATCACACTGCAAAGAAAAGATTATGCAAAAGATGCCCGTATTGCCCGCTACCCTGCCCCTGGTGAGTCGGCAGCTTACCTAGCGCTCCCCCTGCTTTGGTTTAACGTTCTTCACGTCAGGCTGCTCACTAGATTAGGAAAAATACTAGGCAGGCCGAACAAGGCAGTGAGTTCAGGGAGGATAGCGGCTAGACTCATTGAGTGGCATTTGGTTGGAGGCGTGCAACCTCTGGCTGTGACTATGAACGAAGGTGTATGCCTGGCAGTGGAGGTTGATCCCCATCGCATTCAGCGACGCTTGGAGACGGGCTACTGTGATGAGATGGCGAGTACGCTGGATGAGGCTCTCAACCAGGTGCGCGAAGCGTGTAGCCAGGGTCAGCCACTCTCGATTGGCCTGATCGGCAACGCCGCTGAAGTTTTTCCCGAACTGGTACGGCGCAACATTATCCCCGATCTCGTGACCGACCAGACCTCGGTCCACGATGCACTCAATGGCTATATTCCTGCCGGGCTTTCAGAGCAGGAGGCAGAAGAACTGCGCCAGCGTGACCCCCAGGAGTATGTGCGACGCTCTATGGAGTCAATGGTCATCCATGTGCAGGCGATGCTGGAGCTACAGAAGCGAGGGGCTGTCGTCTTTGACTATGGTAATAACCTGCGTGGACAGGCTCTAGCGGCTGGCGAACAGCATGCACTGGACTATCCCGGCTTTGTCCCCGCCTATATTCGTCCCCTTTTCTGTCGTGGCAAAGGTCCCTTCCGTTGGGTGGCCCTCTCTGGCGATCCCGAAGACATTTATCGCACCGACGAAGCCATTCTGGAATTATTCCCTCACGATGAGTCCCTGAAACGCTGGATTCAGCTGGCCCGGCAAAAGATTCACTTCCAAGGCTTGCCCGCCCGTATCTGCTGGCTGGGCTACGGCGAGCGCGACAAGGCCGGGCTGGCCTTCAACGAACTGGTCAGAAAAGGTATCGTCAAAGCTCCCATTGTGATTGGCCGTGATCATCTAGATAGCGGCTCAGTAGCCTCCCCCTACCGTGAGACTGAGGCTATGAAAGATGGTAGCGACGCCATCGCCGACTGGCCCATCCTCAACGCCTTCTGCTATATCACCTTCTATTTTTCATAATGTTATTCATCATTCGTCCATTGAGTGCCGGCAGTACCTCATTCACCAGCATCTTGACGGTTGTCAGGTTGGGGAAGCCGCTGCAGCCGAGCATGAAGTAGTCTACGCCCAGCTCAACGAATGGCTGCATCTGCTCTAGGAGCTGCTCGGGGGTACCGACGAAGTCCTCGCCAGGCTGGAGTCGCTCTTCCGCGATCTCCGCAACTTCCTGTTCGGTGGGCGCGCAGGCGCAGCCGCCGCACCATGAGCGCCGCACCGTCCCAGGGTCGCGCCCTACCTCTTCGCAGGCCCGCTCGAACTCCTGGAGGTAATTGCGATAGTCCTCGATGCCGGTCGACGACACGTTCCACCAGTCAGCGTGCCTGGCCGCCACGCGCAGCATCTTCGGCTTGAACGCCCCAACCATAATTGTGGGCACCGGGTCGGGCTTCGGCTCGCACCAGGCTTCGGTTACGTGGTAGTGCTTGCCCTCGAAGGTAGCGCGCTCCTGAGTCCACAGCGCCTTAATGATGTGCAGCGCTTCGTCTAGCTCCTCGACCCGGGTGCTCGCCGCGGGGAAGTCGTAGCCGTAGGCCAGATACTCAGGCTCGTGCCAGCCCGCACCGATACCCAGGATGAAGCGCCCACCCGACAGCAACTGGAGGGTCGCGCCCATCTTGGCGACAAGCGCCGGGTTGCGGAACGATTGGCATAGCACCGCGTGTCCCCACTGCAACTCGGGGTGCAGTGCGGAGAGGTACGTGAGAGCCGTCCAGCCCTCCAGCACGTCGCTGTCCTCGAACTGCAGGTGGTCAATGAACCAGGCCGAGTTGTAAGAGCCCTTCACAGTGTTGAGCAGACGGTTCACGTCCTCCATGTAGCGGTGGCGCCTCGACTTCTCCAGCGCGTCGCCCGGCACCACCAAGCCGAACTGTACCTTGGTCATACGTGTACTTCTCCGCTCCTTGCTTGAACGTCCTGTATATCATTGGCCTGATTGTTGGGTAGACCTTGAGAACTCTATCTTCCACGTCCCACCTTCATTGATCAACCGTGTGTCATCGAAATTGATAGGAGTGGTGGGTGTGGCGTTTACGGTCCAGGTGACTAAAGCCTTACTTGTTGAGCCGCTAGTTGTGACATTGCCAAATGTGCAGTCCCTTAAACCCCCAGCACTGGCAAAGCCCTGTGACAAACTAGCGGTAAATTTTGCTTCACTTTCCTGCGCCTGAAAACTTGAGGAGAACTGTTGGTAGGCATCATGAAAATCACCACTCTTGAGATCGGCACAGTATGCCGTCAATGTCTTCTCCGGTGTCGAACGATTGACATAACCAATGATGCCGAGGCAAGAGCAGAGGAGTACTAAGACTCCTGCACTGATCCCTAGAATGAGCCAGAGCGTGCGACGACTCTTCGCTTGCTGCTGGACCGGTGCGCCAGGAGATGGATAACCCCCCGGAGGAGGCGGCGCAAACCCTGGCTGTACTGGTGATGGATAGGACGATGCCTGATATGCCGGTGGGGGTTGGTAAGCTGGTGGCGGCGGCGGTACATATCCCTGCTGAGCGTTATAATCGGTGTAAGGTTGCGGTGCCGCCACCGTTGCTTGAAAGCCCGGTGCATTGTTCTGATTGTCAGAGCCGACATAGACTGTCGGTGCTATCCCCGCTGCCCCGCTGGCCTCGTAGGTGAAGTAAGTTTGACCGATACGGATAGTGTCACCGGAATTGAGGGGGCGCGGAATGTTTGAAGAGAGAGGCTGCTCATTGACAAATGTACCGTTAGTACTCCCCAGATCGACGATGCTATATCCCTGCCCGCTCGCATCGGGGCCAATCTCGGCGTGACGGGACGAAGCCTGCGAATCGGTTATCTGCAACTGGTTACTCGGCAAACGTCCGATGGTCAAGGGCGTTGTCCCCAATGTTGTACGCCCGTTTGGGCCAATTAATGCTGCTTCCATGGCTTTCTCCTGACTAATAGAACAAAATGCAAATAATATCGTGCCTAGTCTAGCATATTATTGTCGAGGCTGTCGAGTAGGGTAAAGGGGTAAGGGCTGTGTTGCAAAAATGACCACAGTATGCTAAGCTCTGCTTCTATTCGAGACCACCAAACGACTGGTCAAACCGGGGATGGGCTTCTTTTCCATTGAAACAGCAGAGCGAACGCTGCAAGGATATGAAGTCATGAACATGATGAGGAAAGGGCAGATGCGTGGCGTCGAAAAAGGGGACATTATGGCCAGATCGCGTTCATCGCCAGTCTGTTTGGAGTGGCCACCTAAGCTGAACAAGCAGAGGGTGCTTGTGCCTCTTGCAGGCCTTCAAGAGTTTTTGCAACACAGCCAACACCAATAAAAGAGAAATCTCAACCAAATCGACGTATTTATAACCTTCTCTTAACTCTTTTACTACCTATAAATATAATTGTTTCTGTTACAATTGAATTTAATTAGCAGATATATCAAAGGACCGTTATGATCTCGCTAGTCAAGAGATCGAGAATCTGACTGCTATCTAAAATACAACTGACAAAGGAGCATATCCATGAATTTCTTCAAACAGGGGCTCAACCCTCGAGACCCCGAAAATCTCCTCAAACTCAACCCGGCTCGCAAAGATAGACGTATAAGGATGTTTCATATTGTGACGGTGATCACTTGCCTTTTTGCGCTAATTCTTGGGAGTATGGGTTTACATACGGCTTTACCAGCTTCTCCGCATCACAATATCATTTATTTAGAAAACCAGAAACCGGGGACAACTCGGTGGCAATCGCCAGCACTCAAAAATATACGAAATTCTGTTGGGAGCCCAAACAAAAATGATGACGCTATTAGCGATAGTGGCTCACCGAAAGCATCTGGGAGTACGTGGACTGATACCACAATACGTGGATATGCTAATGCGACAAGTATTAATCATGGGGATGCCATAAATTTTTACGTCGGCACAACATTTTCAAGCTATAACATGGAAATATATCGAATGGGCTGGTATGGTGGAACAGGATCGACATTAGTACAAACAATTAGTAATCTTCCTGGACAAAACCAGCCGATTCCTCCAGCTGATCCTAAAACTGGTCTTTTGCAACTGAATTGGAATGTTTCTTATACACTTCAAACTAATACGTCTTGGGTAACCGGGGTATATTTAGTAAAACTTATCCCTATTGGAACCGGTGGATCTGTCTCATACATTCCATTTGTCATTCGAGATGATTCCTCTACTGCGGATATCCTCTATGTACTACCTGTTGCAACCTACCAGGCTTATAACGACTGGGGAGGAAAAAGTTTGTATGAATTTAATTCTACTAATTCGAAGCGAGCGTATCAAGTCTCTTTTGATAGGCCTTATGATAGCGATAGTGGCACAGGAAATTTCTTCACCGGGGATTACAATATGATCCGCTTCCTTGAAAAAAGTAGCTATAACATTGCATATGCCACTAGCGTGGATCTCCAAGCAAATCCCAACCTCCTGTCGAACCACAAAGTATTTTTATCCAATTACCATGATGAGTACTGGTCAATGACCATGCGTACTAATCTCCAAAATGCCCTCAGCCAAGGAAAAAACCTGGCATTTTTTGATGCAGATAGCATCTATTGGCAAATTCGTTATGATAATTCCTCCTCGGGTGTTGCCAATCGAGTGATTACGTGTTACAAAGATGTGACGCTTGACCCCATGAGTCAAACGAATCCCTCGCTTACAACGACCCTGTGGCGAAATAGCCCCGTCAATATGCCTGAGAATGCCTTACTGGGAGAAATGTATGAATCCCAATTTAGTTGGGGAACAACTTTTCCGTGGGTGGTTACCAATGCCAATCATTGGATTTATAACGGTACTGGCCTCAACAACGGCGATTCAATACCCGGTGTTGTTGGATATGAATATGATAAAATTTGGAACAATGGACTAACACCAAGTGGTCTTGTGACCCTATCTAGCTCTCCTGTCACTGATCTATATGGTAACAACTCAACGGCCAATGGTTCCATTTATACTGCTAGTCCTGGGAATGGCCTCGTTTTTGATGCCGGAACAGTATATTGGGAATGGAAATTGGACGACAATACCATTAATTCATACGGGGCAGATCCTCGCATTCAACAAATGACGACAAATGTTTTGAATGCAATGATTAATGGTGTACCAGTGGCCACACCAACGCCAACATCGACGCCAACGCCAACGCCAACATCGACGTCTACGCCAACGCCAACGCCAACCCCTACATCTTCTTACCAGAGCACTGTATTAAGTGATAATCCGCTTGCTTACTGGCGATTAGGAGAACCTGCTGGTTCTACGAATGCAATCGATTCAAGTGGGAATGGGTATACAGCAACGTATAATAGCGGAGTTAATTTAGGAGTTCCAGGAGCACTTACAAATGATACGAATACAGCAATTAACTCTGCTGGAACGGGAAAGGTGACAACTCCTACGTTTCCTTCAGTTACAAATTTTACGATTGAGGGCTGGACCTATTTAACCAATCCAACATGGAACTCGACAGGAAACTACAATAATGCACTGTACGGATCATATGGCAAAATCCGTATGTTAATAAGGCCGGGTGCATCAAACACGAGTGCATATGCATTGGGATACTTCGGAGTGTGGTTGAACGGTGTAGAATACGGCCTACAACCTGTACTAAAAAGCGCGGATAACACGAATCAGTGGGTATATTGGGCATTAGTAAGAAATGGCAACACATTAACTCTTTATAGAAATGGAGTGCAGGTTGGGCAGCGAACAGATTTGCCGGTCTCGGCCGTGGCAAATATCAATGGATCGCTCTTGGCTCAAGACACATCGTATTTCCTGAAAGGGAATGTCGATGAGGTAGCAGTCTATAACTACGCTTTATCGGCTACTAGCATCCAGACCCACTATAGTGTGCACTAGTAACCATTGGTGCTAGTTGGTAAAAGTGTACTCGTAGAGCGACTTCATTTGAGCCAATGTGAGTAGAGTTTTGATCCCAAGCCCTCTGAGAGGGCGGGATTGCTAAAATGAACTAGCACCAATGGTTAGTAGTCAGTCCAGTTTGAAATTTGCGATATCTGGCGGGAAAACGAGATGCATGATCTTTATCTTTCCCCAAAATCAAACTGGACTGACTACTAAGTACAATCACACAAAGTTTTTGGGATATACCGGTACGGAAGTCTCTTAGGAACGGACTGCTATCCCACGTTTGTTCCTTGATTGTACTTAGTGGGTCAAGCTGCAAATAGATGGAAAAGAGGGACAGGGCCTCGTCTGGAGTCAGTTTACCCTATCGTTTCGGGTTAGGAAATGCCCTCGATATAATTCAAACAATTATTGTAGAAAGTGAGTTAACATAATGAATCATCACATAAAAAAGCATTATTGGCAGATATTTAGTGTTGGAGCGTTAGCGATTATAATAGTAGCATCGATTGTTAGCTTTATCAATACTTCCATAGAAAATCGACAGGTAAAAAGCAGTGCTGCTGGAAATAGTGTTTCAGTTGATGGCAATGTTTATTGGAAAGTGGATTATGAGACAGGAAATTTGAGCCAATGGAATGCAATTAATACTGGAGGGTCCTGGGGTAACAGTTCTATACGAGTTGTTACAAATCCTGTACGACAAGGTAACTATGCAGCAAAGTTCACTCTTACAGGTGGGAATGGTGCTCATGTGCGTGCTGAAACCGAAGCAACTCAGGCACAAACAGGTGGATATAAAGGACAAGACTGGTATTATTCCTGGTCTATGTATGCTCCTTCAAGCCCCAACACACAGACTGGATGGGGGAGCTGGAATTTGGTAACGCAATGGATGGACTTATTATATCAGTGCTCACCGCCCTTACAGATAGATATCATGCCTTTGAAGGATGGTCTACGGTATACGTTAAACTCTCGACTTTTTGATAACAAAAACGGATGCGCATCATTAGGTCCAAGTCAAGATTGGGATTTAGGCCCGGTAGTGTATAACCGGTGGACTGACTTTACTGTGCATGTGAAATGGTCTTCAGATCCAACGGTGGGTTTTGCGCAAGTATGGATGAATGGAGTAAACGTTTTTCCATTAACCCATTTGCGTACACTTGATACTAGTGGAGGAGTGTATATGCAACAGGACATCTATAGGCTAGGTGCGTCTTCAGGATCCAACGTTCTTTATTTTGATAATTTAAGGCGTCATGATGCATATAACTAATGTATTTTTCACAACTCACTATATAAAATCTTAACCGAAATATAACCGCTTAATACTTTTTTCTGGTCGTCTTTATTGATACTCTTCGATTAAGAGATTTGATCAGATTAATGTATTTAAATTCGGAAAGAGAAGCTAAACTGATATGCAGATATCATTTATAGATTTACAAGTACAATATCATAGAAGGGAATACTTTTATATGAAAGAACTGCGGTTTGGAGTGATTGGCTGGGGCTACTGGGGACCAAAGATCGCACGCAACCTGGAGAGCTTGCCCCATGCCACGGTAAGCATGGTGGCCGACGTGGATGCCCTACGTATCGCAACTCTGGCTAGCCAGACAGAAGTGGAAACAACAACCGATATCGAGCAGGTTTTCCGCTCAAACGTCGACGGAGTTATCATAGCGACTCCAATCAAGACGCACTTTCGACTGGCGAAAGAAGCCTTATTGTATGGCAAACATGTGCTGGTGGAGAAACCTTTGACGGCTAATGTGGCCGAGGCTGAAGAACTAGTCGCCCTTGCCCAGCAGCAGCAACGTATCTTGATGGTGGGCCATACCTTTGAGTACAGTCCAGCGGTTAACGAGCTTCGCAAATTGGTGCGAAGCGGGGATCTGGGCAAAATTTATTGCATTGAAGCCGAGAGGGTAAATTTGGGACTGTTTCGTAGCGACACCAATGTAATCTGGGACTTGGCTCCCCACGATATATCGATATTGCACTATATACTTGGCAAAAAACCGAATCAGATTACAGTGAAAGCCCATGCGCATCTGCAGTCCCATATCCACGACATTGCTCACCTTGACCTGGTCTTTGCTGATGAGACGACGGCTCATATCCACGTCAGCTGGCTGCATCCTTGTAAAATCAGGCGTATTACTGTGATTGGAGATGCCAGAATGGTGGTCTATGATGACACCAGCCCTTCGGAGATGATCAAAATTTATAACAAAGGGGCCGATGTGCATGCCGATCCCGTTGTCTCCTATCGCCACGGAGCCATCACCATTCCCCATATTGACTGGATCGAGCCGCTGCGACTGGAGTGTGAAGATTTTGCTTATTCTATTCGCACGGGAGAGCAACCACGCGCCAATGGAAGAGTTGGGCTGGAGGTTGTTCGCGTACTAGCGGCTGCTCAAGAGGCATTAGAACAGCAGAAATTACATAAAACAATAACTCGGGTTAGCCTGGAAGCTTAGGAGCGAAATAATGTCACATATACTTTTCATCTCCCCCTATTACCCTCCGGAGAGTGGTGCTGCTCCAGCATGTGTTGGTGAAACTGCAATGCGCCTGGTAAAGCAGGGCCACCAGGTGACGGTGCTAACTACGTTCCCAAATTACCCAACGGGTGTTGTTCTGCCAGAATATCGCGGTCGCCTCCTTCAAGAAGAGATGCGCGATGGCGTGCGCGTGGTAAGAGTATGGAGCTGGACGAGCCCCAAGAAAAGTTTTCTGCACCGGATTAAGTGGTACCTCTCCTTTGCCTTTCTAGCCCCTCTGATTGGAGGAAAAACGGTTGGGCATCCTGCAATAATCATCGTCCAGTCACCCCCGCTCTTCGATGCCATCGCCGTGCGTCTGCTCGCATGGTGGAAGCGTTGCCCTTTTATTTTTATGGTATCTGATCTCTGGCCAGAGCAGGCAATCCAACTGGGAGTATTGCGTAATCGCCTGTTGATCCGGCTTTCTGAATGGCTGGAATGGTCGACTTATCGACGATCCGCTCTGGTTTGGGTTGTTACGGAGTGGATTCGTGATAGGCTCATCCAGCGAGGGCTTGCCCCCGAGCGTATCCTCTTATTGACCAACGGGGTTGATACGACCACATTTCACCCGCTGCCAAAAGCACAGGCTCGCGCTGAGCTTGGATGGGATGATCGCTTTACTGTTCTTTACGTGGGAACGCATGGGGTGACCCATGGGCTGATGACTATCATCGACGCAGCTCAGCAACTGGGGAATCATGAAGATATACACTTTGTTTTAGTCGGCGAAGGTTCAGACAAGGCAGACATGGTAGCAGAGGCTCAAAAGCGCAAGCTTACGAATATCACATTCATGGATGTGGTGCCACGTAGCCTTGTGCCAACCCTCCTGGCCGCCGGTGACGCATGTCTGGCCCATGTACGTAAAGCATCAGTAACAGAGGGCATCCTACCTATCAAGATGTTTGAAGCAATGGCCTGCGCTCGCCCTATTTTGTTAGCGGTGGATGGTGAAGCACGCCGAATCGCTGAGCAAGAGGCAGGTGCAGCAATATTTGTAGAACCAGAGAATGCTACTGCGTTGGCATCTGCGGTCCTTTACCTGTATGAACATCCTGATTTGGCTTCGGTATTAGGGTCAAAGGGCCGTGCATATGTCAAAGCGCACTTTGATTATGACCATCTAACGGAAGTACTTGAAACCCGTATTGTCATGCTACTTGATGAGCAAAACAGTGAGAGGAGTCATAGCAGGGAAAAAGAGGAACTGTCAAGTTCATTTGAACCATGCCTAGTTAGAAGGGAAAAGGATATAGTATGGAAAGTATAATCACAACCGAGCGGAGAGAAGACGAATACAACTTCTACATGATAGGAAGTAGTGCTTTTAACGGCAGCACCATTAGTACTGATATCACTCATAATCCTTCCCGGATCTATCATGTATCGAAATATCTTCTTGATATCGTACTGGCTACTCTCAGCATAGTAGTGCTAATGCCAATATTTTTAGTTATTGCTATTAGTATTAAACTCGAAGATGGTGGTGACATCCTCTATTTCAGAGAAATGATTGGGTTACATGGTCGGCGCTTCACGATGTTAAAGTTTAGAACAATGATACCAAATGCCGATACTTACCTGGAACAGCATCCTGAACTTAAGTTGAAATACTGGGAAAACATGAAGTTGCAGAATGATCCACGTGTCACTCGAGTTGGCAGATTTCTGCGAAAGATATATCTGGACGAATTACCTCAGTTCTTCAATGTTTTGGCTGGACACATGTCACTTGTTGGGCCACGGGCTATTCATGAACGTGAATTGACCTTTTATGGCGAATATGCAGAGAAGAGGCATACAGTAAAACCAGGCATTACTGGTTTATGGCAAATCAGCCCAGATCGGCACCAGTGCTATGAGGAGCGTATTCCTCTTGACATGCAATATATCGACAATCGTTCTTTTTTTCTTGATCTTCTTATTCTAAGAAAAACGCTGAAGCTTTTCATCAGTCCTACAGGAATCTAAAAGAGAGAGCATATGACATTTGAACAATATTGGGCTATATTGCGAAAGCAATGGAAGTTCATACTTATCTGCTTTGTAGTAGCGGGGATTGGGACATACATTGAAAGCAAATTAAGCAAACCCCTCTATCAATCAACAGCTCTGGTGCAGGTTGCCATCAGTTCAAGTAATTCTGATATCAACAACCTCTTGGCCAGTGACCAGCTTGTTCAAACTGAAGCGATACTAGCTACCAGTAATCCGGTACTACGTGAAGTTGCCTCACACTATCAAGGCGTGACGGTCGACCTACTTACGAAAGAAGTCACTGCGACAGCACGGATGAACACGCAAATCTTCGAGATTGATGTAACAGATGCTAGTTCGACGCGGGCAGCAGCTATTGCAAACGATACTGCGGCAACTCTCATCAAGCAGCAACAGCAGATATTTCACCAAGAGCCATCACAAGGAGAATTTCTCATTATAGTACAGAATGCAGTACCCAATCTGTATCCTACACAACCAAATACAATGCTTAACACCGCTGCAGGTCTCCTGGCAGGCTTGTTCCTGGGTATGCTGTTAGCAGTTCTGATTGAGCAATTCGATACAAAGGTGCGTTCAGTAGAAGATTTGACCAAGCTACTCTCCTGGCCAGTACTGGCGACGATCGGGCAATCTAAACCTGAAGAAGTTATTAGCTCCCCAGATCGACACCCCAATGCCATATCCTATCGGATTTTACGCACCAATATCGGGTTCTCTGTCATTGATCATCCCTTGCGTTCCCTGTTAATAACCAGCGCAATGCCAGGCGAGGGTAAGAGTATTATTGCAGCTAACCTCGCTATTTTCATGGCGAGCGCAGGCAAAAATACCCTCCTCGTTGATGCCAACCTGCATTCTCCTACACAACACACACAATTTGGCCTTCCACCTAATCAGGCAGGGCTGACTCATGCCATCGCCGCTTGTAATATGATGACAACAAGAGACTCATTCTCTCACAAGCAATTTCTCTCGTCGCTGTCATCAATGCGGCAATCAAATACGCCCTTTCCGCCAACCTTCTCTCTGGAACCCTTTATGCACTCAGTGGGTATTCCAAGCCTGCGGGTTATGCCTGCTGGATCGCCTCAGCCTCATGCTTCCGAATTACTTGCTTCAGGAGCGATGCAGCGCCTCATAGACTCAATTGAGAATTGCGGAGCTGAGGTAGTAATTGTTGATGCTCCCTCCCTCCTTGGCTTAACTGATGCCAGCATTTTGGCTTCCATGGTCGGCGCTACCTTGTTTGTTGTTGACATTACTCAAGCTCATAAAAAGAACCTCAAACTGGCGAAAGCGCTCATCACACAGACAGGTACACGCATTCTAGGTTGTATAGTGAACAAGCAGCGATGGGGAGGCCGCGATACTCCTTTTACCTATCACTATCATGTGAAGGGACAAAGTAACAAGATGAATCAAGGAACGCAAAATGGGCATATAACCATTGCTCCTTCAGTGCCATTAATTACAATGCCTTCGTATGAGCAGAAGACGAGTCCAAACTAATACTAGATTACTCACCTTCATAGCCATTTCAATACCAAAGGCCAAGGGCTCTCTATGGCAGATTTTATAATCATTAATCAGCAATTTTGCCAGGTGAAAACGACGATCAATACGCTTAATGGCCAGATGATCATCGATATCAAAGGAATTAATTATACATGTTTATAAACCATGCTTTGCTATTGAATCGGAAATCTGCCAAAGAGAGGCAATCATGATAACGATACCTGAAAAAATGAACGGCATCAAGCATCATTTATTTTCCTCACCACTCTTTTTTCCTCTACTAGGAGTTTTAACTGTGTTCCTGGTAGGAATCGCTAACGGCGTCTTTGGCAGCGCTATCGGCACTATGAGTGTTGGGTTGGCCATCCTGGCATTCATCATGATCCAGCGCAAGGATGAGATCATGGCCATGATTATTATGGCGGTACATTTATACGTTGATTGGTACCTGGTTTATCATCTTGTGGCGTATGTCCTGGCCATTCTTTTGATGGGTTTATTTTTCCTTACCCGTTCCCCAGAGCGTCCCTGGGTTCTTCCTCCCGCTTTACAGCTCTGGTTGGTATTTCTCATACTGGCCGCATTTCCGGCTGCCAACGGTGCACTCACCTTCCGTGATTTACTACTTTATTATCCTGCTATTGTGGTCGGCGCTTTAATTATGTTTTGGTTTGGGGTGCTCCTTGCACGCAACGTACTCAGCGTTCGGCGGCTTTTCCAGGCATTATCCCTCTTTGGTGCATTCATTGCCATTCATACAATCATTCAGCAGGTGACAGGCGTGACTTTATTTGGATCAGCCCGAGCTGAAGCCTACCTTCTGACCGTGTTAAACCACACATTAGCACCAGGTCTTGATGTCACGCGTTCTGGCTCATTTTTTAATGAGCCAAACTGGAATGGGGCATTCTTAGCTATGATGTTCTTCCTGCCCCTGGGCCTGTTTGTTGAGAGCTCATCCTTCTGGGCAAAGCTGCTCTACCTTGCTGAAGCCCTGGTCATGCTTCCCGCTTTACTTTTCACCTTTAGTACTGCTTCATGGACAAGTGTCTTTGTGGGTATAATTTTTTTTATTATCTTTATTGGGCGTTCTCATCATCGCATCCAAATTTTAGTTGGTATAGCAATTGCTGCACTAATAATGTTTATCTTCTTTAATACACAGATAGCACTTCAGATGCAACATTCATCTAATGCACAGGACTTCGATTCGCGTGTTGCGCTATTGCAAACCGCCTGGAGAGTTATCCAGGCTTATCCGCTGACAGGAATTGGGCTGGGTCATGCTGCCTATCTTCTACGAACCGCACCGTATCGTGTACCAATGGACTACATTCCTTTAGATCACCCACACAATTCATATGTAGAATGGGCTGCCATGTCAGGCTTGCCAGTTCTCTTTGTATTTCTTGCCCTCCTGGTATCAGGGCTGTGGCAGACTCTACAGAATTGGCTCAAGGCAGATGCACAAACGCGTTCTCTGCTGGCAGGAGGACTGGCTTTGATCGTTGCATTGAGTTTTAACAGTTGGAGCAACGACTGCTGGACACTTCCACCCTTATCAGCGATTGGTTGGCTGGTTCTTGGGGCAATTTCATCCCCCGTACTTAGGAAAAGCCTCATCGGAAGAAATGAGGCGAAAGAAAAGCAGTAGCCTGAGAGATATTGCTTGATGACATTAGGCCATTAATAGCTCTAGCGTGGAGATGAGTTGAGAAACTATATAGATAGAGACATGCAGGACAACACAATAAGACAACCTATTCCGCTTCCGCAATTATCTAATGAAGTGCAATATCAGTCAGGCGTAGACACAATGGAGGAGCACATCCAATGGATGCAAGGCGTGCCTCGGCTTACCCTGCCGACGAAAAGCATTGATCAGTGGTCGACATGGGTAGAACTTCCTGCTATCTACCCACCACCGTCTTATACCATGGATGGTTTAGCAATTGATCAGCAAGCAACAGTGATTATTCCATCGATCCGCCAGGCAAACGGCGCATCGAGTGCTGAAGCGAGAAGCTCATCCGAGCATTATGTCGAATTGATACGTAAACTCACAAAAAGTTCTGGAGTTTATGCCATTGCTTCGTTTGTATCTCCACTCATTTCTCTCGTGCTTGCACCGTTCTTAACCCACAATCTTTCTCATAATGACTATGGCGCTCTTACTGTCTTGAACACCGCGGTTTCCTTAATGGTTGGAATAACACAGTTTGGTCTTGCCTCAGCTTTCTTTCGAGCATACAATTGCGATTACGAGTCCGAACGCGATCACCTGGATATCCTCGCAACTGTTGTTATTTTGCTCTCACTAAGTAGCATACCAGTGGCAATTGCGGTGATCGTCGCATCATCATTTGTTTCAACTATATTATTTGGCACAGCCATTTACAGTGGTCCAATCACAATCGCCGCAGTGATCGTTCTGATGCAAAACCTGACAGTACCTGGATTCTCATGGTGCCGCGCAGAAAGCAGACCCGGGTTCTTCTCATCGTTATCAATTGTTAACCTTCTTATCAGCCTTGGAGCAAATATTTTCCTCGTTGGCGTACTGCACATGGGCATAACAGGTTCTCTTCTAGCATCTGCAGGAGGCTACGCATGTGTCGTCCTCTTCACGCTTCCTCTTATTCTTGTGCGTGCAGGTTTCCGACTGCGTCTAGATATTGCTCAAAACCTCCTTTCCTTTGGTGTACCGCTCGTCTTTAACTTTGTTTCTGTTTGGGTGCTACAACTATCTGACCGTTACCTACTCAGCCGTTTTGGAACTCTATCTGAGGTAGCAAGCTATGGAGTAGCCTATACTCTAGGTGGAGTGTTAAGTGTTCTCATCATCACCCCATTCATGCTGGCCTGGCCTTCGGCAATGTTTACCGTTGCGAAAAGAAAGGATGCTGCACAGGCTTTTCAACTCGTTTTCCGCTGGTATAGCGCTTTGCTGCTATTTGCCGCCTATGGTCTTTCACTCCTAAGCACATTACTGCTTTTTCTCTTTTTTCCACCAGCCTATCATTCAGCGGCACCCGTTATCCCCGTTGTTGCCATGTCAACTATGTTTTACGGCCTCACCTCCGTTTGCAACGTTGGCGTCTCAATACAGCGAAAAAATTGGTTCCAGTTTCTTTTCGCGGCCATTTCGGCTCTCGTCAACATTGGTGCCAATATTATTTTAATTCCTCTGTATGGGTCTATGGGAGCCGCCGCATCAACTCTTATTGCCTACGCATTACTTGTCCTGATCAATTATATAGTCAACCAGCGTCTTTATCCCGTCCCATTTGAGGTCGGTAAATTTTTATTTGCGCTGATTATAGGTATCATCCTTTATGTCGGAGCAGAAATTCTGGTACAGCCCCATGGAATAATCGTAACCTGGAGCATTTTACTTGGTACTTTCTTTCTCTATAGTGGCTACCTGCTGCTCTCGACAAAGTTCCTTCCTAAAAGTTCTTTCCGATGAGGAATTGAGAAACGGATCAACGGATATAGGAGGTTTTTAATGAAAACACTATCTAATGTGCCCATGAAGGAAGTAAGTGAGACCTCTCACTCTCCTCAAACCCTTAAGGTGTGCATGCATGTACTTGAGACAGTACGCACTGATTATCGTGTATTGCGTGAGGCTACAGCCCTTGTGAAAGCAGGTTATGATGTTACCATCGTTGATGTGGAACCGGGGCATACACAACCGACTGAGGAAGATTTTCAGGGGATCCATCTGAAACATATTATCGCTCCTGTCTGGTTCACTTCCACACGCTTCAAACCATTTTTTTTCGTCAAAATGGTGCGGATGATTCTTCGTGCTACCCTGCTGATGCTGCGAACACCTGCCGATATCTATCATGCACACGATGAGAATGCATTACCAGCGTGCTATCTCGCGGCGCGGCTACGCCGCAAACCGCTCATTTTCGATGCTCACGAACTACCTCTCGAAAACAATCCTAATTTTACACGCTGGCGTCGCTTAACCGCACTGGCTAAACGCCTCTTTGCGGCTGCGCTACCGTACTGTGCGGGAATTATTGCATCCTCCTCTCCCACAGCACGGGCAATTCGCCAAGATTATCATGTACCAGATGTTACACTTGTTCGTAATTTTCCTTCATATCAAGAAGTTCAGAGAAGCGACCGCTTGCGGCAATATCTTGGGCTTAATCAAGAAGTGCGTCTCGTTCTCTTTCAAGGTTATTTGCAACCTAATCGTGGACTACATTGGCTTGTTCAGGCCGCTCCATTCTTAGATCCCAATATCGTCATCGTTATAATGGGTAAAGATCAAAGAGGCATCAAAGCGCAGCTTGATGCCCTTATAGCTGAAAAGAGGATGGCCGATCGTGTCAAAATTATCCCCGCTGTCCCCTATGCGGAACTACTCGATTGGACAGCCTCTGCTGATATCGGCCTAAACCTTGTTTCACCAAATTATGTAAAAGCAGGGAATTTAATGTTGCCGAACAAAATCTTCGAATATTTGATGGCAGGTTTACCTATACTAGCTACACCAAGTGATGCTGTGTCGGAGTTTATCACGACCTACGATGTCGGACGATTTATAGCTTCACTTGAACCGGAGAATATTGGTACAGATATCAATGAGATGCTAGCAGACAAAGATGCTCTTTTGCGCATGCGCCGTAATGGTCTTGAAGCGGCGAAGAACGAGTTGAACTGGGAAAAAGAAAGAGAGAACCTGCTTGAGCTCTATAGCAGGATTTTGGGAGGGCAGAATGAGGAACAGGAGGGAAGTCCTTCATGACTACTATCTTAAGAAAGCAATTTCTAGCTAAGGGGAATCGGGATTCAGCCCTGTTGGGGATAAAGGTCTGCATGCACGTTCTAAAATCCGCACACGCTGATGTACGTGGCATGCGTACTGCTACCACACTTGCAGAAGCAGGATGCACAGTTTCTTTCGTAGACATAGTAGGTGACAGTGTACAAACCTCCGTAGAGCAAATTGGTGGTGTCGATATGATACATGTCGCCGTTCCAGAAGCGTTTTTTGCAACGCATTTCAAAAAACGAGCTTTCTTCTGGTCTGTGTTTATGCTTATCCGTGGCATCTTCAGGCTGATACAGACCCCGACTGATGTTTATCATGCACTTGACTTGCCAGCTTTACCAGCGTGTTACATCGCAGCAAAACTCCATCGAAAACCTCTCATTTATGATGCCTATGAACTCCCTTTGGCTACCCACACAGTAGCTAAGTTGAGTAAGAGCCGGTACTTCCTAAGAACGCTTTTATCGCCCCTGCTCAAGAAAATAGTACCTGATTGTGCAGGAGTTATCACGGTCTCACCTCCTATTGTAGAAGAGTTTCGCAATTCCTATCACTGCCAGAATGTGACACTGATTCGCAACATTCCTCCTTATCAAGAGGTAGCAAAAAGTGATCGAATCCGGCAGTACCTGGGCATGGATTCTCACGTTCGCATTGCTCTCTACCAGGGGTATTTACAGCCTGATCGGAGCCTCGATAAATTGATTAAGGCAGCACCATTCCTGGAACGAGACATTGTTATCGTGTTGATGGGCGAAGATAGGGTAGGAACGCAGGCACAACTTGAAGCTCTTATCGCGAGTGAAGGCGTAACCGATCGCGTTAAAATCGTTTCTTCTGTTCCTTATGCAGAATTGCTGAACTGGACAGCTTCTGCAGATATTGGGCTGATTGTCTATGCTCCAGACTACTCAAAAAATGTACAGATGATGCTGCCGAACAAGCTTTTTGAATATCTCATGGCAGGACTTCCTGTACTTACATCATCACTTGATGCTATAGCGGAGCTAGTAAAAGATTACGAAGTCGGGCACATTGTCTCTTCATTAGAACCCCAGAACATAGCAGCAGCCATCAATACAATTTTAGCAGATCGTGAAGCTCTTCGAGACATGCGCTACAATGCGCTGAAAGCCGCACAGAGTGAGTTTTGTTGGGAGCAAGAATATCCTAAGCTTATTCACTTCTATCAGGATATCTGGCAAAGAGCAAGCAAAACGAAACACGCAACCGCAGGTAAAAAGCAAGCCTCAGCAAATGGACCAAGCGAAAAAAGGGAGGGAGAATGAATAATCAACGGTCAAACCAAACGAAAATCGCTTACGTACTCAGTGCCTTTCCAAGCCTCTCTGAAACATTTATTCTGCAAGAGATTTTAGAACTGGAACGCCAGGGATTACAGCTGTGCCTTTTTTCTCTGGAAAAGCCCTCTGCGGGTGTTGTAGTTGATGCTGCCCAAGATCTACAAGCGTCAATTACCTATTTTAGGCAGAGTTCGCTCCCAATCTTGATTGGAGCTGCAATTCGCCGTTTTTTCAAAGCGCCTTTGCGTTTTCTCCGTACTACGCTAGCACTATTGATTCATTATCGTCAATGCTCTGTATTCAGGCACATACTCTATGCTGCATACCTTGCTAATCAGTTAAAGCACGAAGGAATAACACATGTACATGCGCACTATGCTACTGCCCCAACTTCTATAGCTCAGTCAACATACTTATTGGCAGATATTCCCTATAGTTTTACGGCTCATGCATATGACATCTATCTTTCACCTAAAGCTGTCCTGGCATACAAGATGCAAATGGCACGTTTTGTAGCTACCTGTACACAGTACAATCAGCAATACCTAAAAGGTCTGGTTGATCAATGCCTGGGTGAATATATCCATTGTATCTATCATGGTTTGAACTTACCTGCTTTCCCTTCCGAGATTCCTAACATCTCTACGATACAAGCCCCGCCACTGATTCTCACCGTGAGCCGCCTTGTTGAAAAAAAAGGGTTATCTTATCTTTTGCAAGCATGCAAAACGCTCAAGGATGAGGGCTACGACTTTACCTGTCGTATCGTTGGAGAAGGGCCGCTGCGCCAGGCGCTGGAGCAGGAGATTCGTGAACTCAAAATTGGCGATAGGGTGGAACTGCATGGAGCAGAGACACATGAACGAGTGGTTGAGATGTATCAACAAGCTACTATCTCAACTCTACCCTGTATCATTGATAAAAATGGCGATCGTGATGGTATTCCAAATGTGCTGGTTGAGGCTCTCGCAATTGGTATACCGGTCGTCTCCACACCGGTTTCCGGCGTCCCCGAACTCATTACTTCGGAGGTAAATGGTCTGCTTGTTCCACCTAATGACAGTGAGGCCCTGGCATCTGCTTTAGCGCGTTTGCTAGATGATCCTTCACTACGCTGCCGCTTAGCTGTTGCAGGTCGACAGACTGTGGTATCGAATTTTGATATGCGCCGGAACGTTAAGTACCTGATGAATTTATTTCGTACAACCCCATTATGATATTGTTGGCGAATTGGTTTTTCAAATTCGATTCATCAATGCATGTCCGCTCAAATTGAGCAATAAGTGGCAATTCGCCAACAATATCATAATGGGGTTGTACCACTAATGCAGAATCAAGAGATAAACGCGGAACAGAGGTGCAGGGTCTAAACCCCTTGCCGGGGAACGAAGGTATCCCCATATCTCTCCCTTTTTTCTACGCTAAGGAGATATGGCCATGTGCGGAATAGCGGGTTTTATCGACATACAACGCAGTCGCGATAGCGCAGAGCAACTCATAGATCACATGTGCAAGATCATCCGCCATCGCGGCCCAGATGGTCAAGGAGTCTGGACTGGAGATGGAATTGCACTCGGTATGCGCCGTCTTGCGGTCATTGACGTGGCTAGCGGCCAGCAGCCCATCTTCAACGAAGATCAAAGCATCTTGATCGTCTTCAATGGCGAAATCTATAACTATCGTGAGCTTCAAAAAGAACTCCAGGAACGCGGGCATCACTTCCGTACAAATAGCGACACGGAAGCCATTGTTCATGCCTATGAAGAGTACGGTGATGATTGCGTAAAGCATTTACGCGGCATGTTCGCCTTCGCCATCTGGGATAGAAAACGACAACGCCTTTTGGTTGCGCGTGATCGTTTTGGCAAAAAGCCCCTCAACTACTATTGGGATGGACAGAGATTGATTTTCGGTTCTGAAATCAAATCTCTTCTTGTCACTGGTATGCCCCGTGAAATAAATTACAGTGCCCTAGACGATTACCTGATTTTTGGCTATGTCCCTGCGCCCAATACCCTCTTTACGAACATCCTGAAGCTACCCGCCGCCCATATTTTGATCTATGAAAATGGGCAGATAAGGACGCAACGCTATTGGGACCTTTCGTTCCAGCCGACTTGCCAGGATAATGAAGCAACAGCCATCGACCACACCCTCTCACTGCTTAAGGATGCTGTACAAGTTCGTTTAATGAGTGAAGTCCCCCTTGGAGCGTTTCTGAGCGGCGGTATCGACTCCAGTATTGTTGTGGGTCTGATGAGCCAGATGATGTCACAACCAGTAAAAACCTTCTCTATTGGATTCGAGGAGGACGATTATAGCGAGCTTGCTTATGCTCGCCAAGTTGCAAAACACTTCGGAACCGACCATTACGAATTCTTCGTGCGACCAGAACTTATATCGGTTTTACCACAATTGGCCTGGGCCTATGATGAACCTTTCAGTGACATATCCATGCTGCCCACCTACTATGTCTCCAAGTTGGCACGCGAACATGTTACCGTTGCTCTTACAGGTGATGGAGGAGATGAAATTTTCGGAGGCTATACTCGTTACAAGCAGGAGTTGGCAACTCTTCGTATCCCAGCACCTTTACGCTCTCTACTAGGATTCTGTAGTTCACTTATGCCCGATGGCGTGCGAGGTAAACAATTCCTACGCAACCTATCTTATGATCTTGCTACACGTGATGCGCAAAAAATTGGGCGCTTCTCTCTTGGTTTGCGCCAACTCCTCTATAGTAACGATTACTTTGCTTTTGTTCGTGACCACAATCCTCACGAAGGATATACCAGTGAATATCATTCTGTATCGCACCTGGACGCAATAACAAGGATGCAGTATGTGGATGTACATACCTATCTTGTAGACGATATTCTGGTTAAGGTCGATAAGGCGAGCATGTTTAACTCGCTCGAAGTACGAGCACCTCTACTTGATCAATACCTAGCAGAATATGTAGCATCGCTTCCCTCAAACATCCGTACACATAATGGCACGCTAAAGTATCTGCTGAAAAAGGTAGCTGCTGATATGCTGTCGGCTGAGATTTTAACACGCCGGAAACAAGGCTTTTCTGCGCCCCTTAAACATTGGTTCCGTGGTGAACTGATGGACTTTGCTCGTGAACTACTAGATTCGCCAAAGGCCCAACAACGTGGTATATTCCAACCGGTATTCATTCGCAATTTGCTTCTACTACATGCTGATACAAAACATGCCAACTATAGCTCGGCTATCTGGGCCTTACTTTGCTTGGAACTCTGGTTTCAAGCCTACATTGATGAACCATCTTCTTGGATTGATCAACTCACACCAATGGGGATAACGAGTGCAAGTAGTAATTTGAACTTTTCTTAGGGGCCATGAGTAGTCACTGTATTTCTACTTCTACTTCTAACGCCTCTTTTTCACCGAGTAACTGTTCTGCCTGCTTTTTTAAGTTTCTGGCACGCTTACGTTTCAGGCGCTCCAGGCCTTTATCCATCTTTACTTTCTTTTGCAATCCTAAAAAAAGCAATGCACAGAGCAGAATGGTTTCAGCGAGTGCTGTAATTGATGTTGCTAATGGAATCGCCAGTATCACATTGGGACCAATCATTATCTTCACTAGGAGGAGCATAATACCAATGCGGGCTGCTAATGTTCCAATGTTAGTGAAGAGCGGTGTCCTGGCATCTTTGAGTGAGTAGAAACTTCGTACTAATAACTCACTTGCTATACTCCCTGGTAAACCTATGGCATATCCTAGCAAAGCCTGGGTTGTCAGAGCTGTAGAGTGTTTCGTAAATGCCCCGTGCTGAAAAAGGATTTGTATGGCAGGTTTTCCTAGAAGATACAACATTATCGAACAGGGGATGCTGATCAGAATCCCTGCCCCAAGGACCCTCACTATTAACAATCGCAGGTGTATATAATGGGCATTGACCGCAAGCTGTGACATTTTCGGTAGAGCAGCTTGGGCCACTGCCTGTGCAAGCAATACTACAGGCAAAGCAAAGAGCATCTGGGCATTATGCAAAGCAGCTAGACTGGCCTTGTCAGGAAAGGATGAAGCAAATGCAGTACCCACTATCGCCCCCGTAGAAGAAATGCCAATCGCAATCGCATTTGGCCCAAGGAGGCGCATCACCTCGCGTAATCCCGTATTTTTAAGATCCCAGATAAACGAATAGCATAGCCCCTCCTTCATTAAACCCGGTACCTGTACGAGAAACTGGCATACTGCAGCGGCCAGTATACCGTAGGTAGGTCCATAGATACCCACTTTAGGGATGGCAAGAGAGAACAGCAATCCCCCGATTAAGCCAAAGTTGTACACTGCAATTGAAAGAGCAGGCAGCAAAAATTGGCGTTTACTGCTCAGAATAGCGGTAGCCACCGTACCAACGCTGAGTATAAGTGGTTGTACGAGCATGATGCGTGTCAATGTCGTGACTAAAGTCTGGTCCGAAGAAGAGTAGCCTGGCACCAGGAATTTGTTAACAAATACGGGAGCTAGCCACTCGCCTAACAGGACAAGAGCAGTGAGAAAAACGAGCAGCACATTAAAGACTAGGCTTACGAGGCGCCATGCTTCTCTTCGCCCGTTATTTTGCTCATAGGAGATAAATACGGGGATCAACGCGTAAGTGAGTGCCCCGCCCGCAATGAGATTGAAGAGAGTATCCGGCAATTGTACAGCTGCATAAAAAGCATTCGCCTCCGTTCCAGTACCAAAGAGGGTATTGAAAATAGTTTGACGCACAACACCCAGTCCACGTGAAGCACTATATGCTGCCATGAGCAACATAGCCGCTTCCGTAATACTGAAGCGGCGCTGTGAAATCGTACGATCCAGACGAAAACTGGCGAGGTTAAAGCGCAACAATTTAAAACGCACTAAGAAGTATCTCTCTCTTCAGTAGTTGTGATGTTGCAGTGATTTTGCTTTGATCACCAGAAGGGCGGTGAATTTTTGCTATGTACTGTACAATTGTAACGATCATTCTCGAGTATCATCACCTATGCACTCGAAAGTACTAGCAAGTGATGTGAAATGGGCTGTAGTGGTAAGAGGTAAAGAGGTAAAGAAAGGAACTTGCATATCGTCGTCATATGCTTTAATATAGGCATTAAAAGGAATTGATTCGGACTTTGAACGAGTTCCAGGGCTTCAGGTGAAATTGGTATCCCTCAAGTAAGTCATCTACCTACTTGCCTTGATCATGTACACTATGCCTAGCTGATCGTGAACGCAACTTACTCGACGATCAAACGTTTAAGATATATAAGAGTACAATATAAACAAACTCATGCATCACCCATGGACGAGGGCAGCGATGTCCCATCCGTGTATAGTAGTGATGACCCTTGCGGTCATCATGGGGTGGGGTGGTCATCATGTGACGGAACGGTGCTCATCATGGGTCAGGGTGGTCATCATGTGACGGAACGGTGCTCATCAAGGAGTGGTGCGGTCATCACGTAGGTGGAGGGCTAGTGGACGAACTCATCAGTCATTATGACGATAATATAGTCATTAGCACCAGCAGGCTGACCAAGGCTTTTGGTAATCTGGTCGCCGTGAATGATCTGCACTTGCAGGTCATGCGTGGAGATGTTTTTGGCTTTTTGGGTCCAAATGGTTCGGGTAAAACCACCACTATTCGTATGTTGCTGGGTCTGATTCGTCCGACGGCGGGACGAGCCGTGATCTTTGGTATGGACAATGCTTACCAGTTACCCGCCATTCTGCCACGGGTCGGAGCTATCGTCGAAACACCTGTGTTTTATCCCTATCTTTCGGGGAAAGATAACTTGCACGTCATAGCAGCTGCCTCTGGTATGCTTCAAGGCAAAGCCAGCAATCGACGTGTTGAAGAGGTGCTGGATATCGTTGAGCTGCGCCGCCATGCTAATATCGCTGTTCGCAAGTATTCGCTCGGTATGAAACAACGTCTGGGCGTTGGAGCCGCACTGCTCGCCGATCCAGAACTGGTGCTATTAGATGAGCCAACCAATGGCCTCGACCCCGCAGGTGTGTTTGAGATTCGCCAGCTGATCCAGCGACTGGCGACTCTGGGCAAGACCATCTTCATCTCCAGCCATATCCTTTATGAGATACAACAGGTCTGTAACCGGGTAGCAATTCTGCAAAAGGGCAATCTGATTAAGCAAGGGGCTGTTAACGAACTCTTGCAACAGAGTGAACAGATCATGATACGTCTGAATACCAACGAGGAGACACATCAGGCTCTATCCATCCTGCAACGTGTTCGAGAACAGGGGCAGAACTGGATTAGCGGTGTACATATTCAAACGAATAAGCAGAATAAACCCGTTATTCGTGTTGATGCACCACGTACACGTTCTGCAGAGCTAAATGCCTTATTGGCGGAGTACCGTCTCTTTGCCGCCGAAATTCGTCCCCAGGAAGCGAGTCTGGAAGAGGTCTTCCTGGAACTGACTACTCCCGTTACTCTACCAGGAGCAGAACGGCCCGGAATGGCCGCCTTAGCCAGAGAGACCGAATGAAAGGGCACCTATGAAATTCGCAGACCCACTTATGTCCGAACCGCAGGTATCTTCACCTCCGCGAGCCAGCTCAGTAAGACTGGGGCGGCCCGACTACGTGAGCGTAATCGTGCGTCTAACGAGCATGGAACTGTACAAGATACGCCGTCGGGCTATGTCCAAAGTTTTAGGCCTGCTCGGCATTCTTGCTACGCTCGGCCTGTTTGCTCTGTTCGCCTTGCTCACCTTTTTGATGAGTAGGAGTGTATCTCCGGCAAATGCCATTCACAGCTTTTCTGAGGCGTTGCGCTTGCCTGACTCGCTCGTGTGGACCGGACAGCTCCTCTCAACATTGGGGCAGGTACTCGTTATCATTCTGGTAAGCACTATTGTTGGTGGTGAGTATACATCAGGAACAGTCCGTTTAATGCTAACACGCGGCCCTACGCGCACACAAATCTTTTTTTCTAAGGTTGTAGCAGCTTTGGTCTGCATTGTGCTGGGCGTTGTAGGTATTACCCTGTTTGGTATCAGTTCCGGCTTCTTGTTCAATCTGACCACAGGCATAGCTGCTACCTTCGCTTTCTTTAGTGCCGCATGGCTTGGTCATGCCGTACTCTACTTGCTGGCTATCGTGCTTGGCCTGTTCGTCTATGCCATGATGGCCGTTTGCTTATCGACGCTGGGGCGTGCGACTGCCGCCGGGTTGGCCGGTGTGCTGACTTGGAGTTTCCTGATCGAGCCTCTCATAGCGACGATTAGCTTCTTAGGTAGAGGTATCGGTGGGCCGGTTGGTAGCTTCTTTCAATCACTACCTGACTATCTGATAGGTACAAACATCAGGGTACTGCTAGGCAATCAGGAGCAGTATCTTGGGTCGGCCAACGGAGGCTTGCAAACTGTTGGGCCATCTAACCTGCATGCTTTGATAGTACTGGCTGTCTATATTGTGGTTTTCGTTGGTAGTGCGTGGTGGGTTACTCTACACCGGGATATCACAAACTAACTCATGCTCAACCCACTTACCATTAAGGAATATGCGTACTCGCTAGGCTTCGATATCGCACGGATTACTACCGCCGACAGTTTTCCTATGGCCGAGCAAGTGATTAAAGAGCGCATCGCGCAGGGACTGATGGAGGGTCTGCCGTGGTTTACGGCAGAACGTTCTGAGGTCTCCTGCCATCCTGACGTTTTACTGCCGGATGCTCAATCGATCATTACGCTTGCGCTGTTTTACTTGACCCAGCAGCCCGATGAGATCAACGATGGTGTGCCACGCGGACGTATCTCGCGCTATGCCTGGGGAGACGATTACCACGAAATTATTAAACCCAAACTTCAGCAGTTCGCATCTTGGCTACGTGAGTATGCACGTGACGAAATACCCGGCGAATTAGAGACGCGGCTTTTTGTGGATACCGGGCGCATGGTTGATCGGGCGGTTGCCCAACGCGCTGGCCTGGGCTGGTACGGCAAAAACACCAATATTTTAACCAAAGGTTGGGGCTCATGGGTCTTCCTGGCCGAAATCGTCACCAACCTGCCCCTACCCGCTGATGAGCCGGTCAAGACCAATTGTGGTAGCTGCGAGCTTTGCCTGCATGCCTGTCCGACTCAGGCTCTGCCTGCCCCTTATGTACTCGACAATACCCGTTGCATCTCGTTTCTGACGATTGAGCTACGCGGCAGCATCCCTCTAGAGTTGCGTCCCCTGATGGGCAACCTCATCTTCGGCTGTGACATCTGTCAGGAAGTCTGCCCAGTCAACATCGTGGCCGAGAAACGCCTGGGATTACGCCAAACTTCCAGCACGCAATTGCCCACCCCGTCAACTGTAGGGGCCCGATTTATCGCGCCCCAGGGGGACGGGCGGATGCCCACCCCATCAACTGTAGGGGCCCGATTTATCGCGCCCCAGGGGGACGAGCGGGGGCACCTACGCGAACAATTCCGCCCTCGTTCAACTGGAGGTACTAGCCCGGAACTAATACCTCTGCTCTCCTTAACCGAAGAGCAGTTTCGTGAGCGTTTTCGCCATAGCCCTATACGGCGTACGAAGCGGCGTGGGTTGCTGCGTAATGTCTGTGTCGCCCTCGGCAATAGTGGTGATCCGCAGGCTGTTCCTGCACTTATAGGAGCTTTGCATGATCATGAGCCACTCGTACGTGGTCATGCCGCCTGGGCATTAGGGCGTATTGGTGGAGAAGAGGCAAGGCAGGCTTTGCAGGATGCTTTGCAGGAAGAAGAAGATGGGGAAGTACGCAAGGAAATACGTTATGCTTTGAGCATTTCATTCAGCTAATGCTTAGTCAAGCAGGTCTGCTACTGATCTCTGCATAAAGGTGTAAATTCTCTGCCGCCGCCTTCTGCCTCTATGGACGATCTGGCATGAGGAAAATTTAGCTACTAATGCAGAGATCAGTAAGTCATGGAAAACAGCGAAACAGACGCGTTACGCAGCTTTTTGAACTTCTTCAAAAACTGGGTCACATACGATTCTAGCAAGAGCTTGCACAAACTGCGGTACATTATCCCAGTAGTTGTGGGCCTGTAATCCCCCACCATCGCTATTCTCAATATTGCTGACCTGGATATCATAGACCTTCAGGTAGGAGGCCTGCTCATAATTGAGCTCAATACGGCTGAACAGCTTTTTGTCCGATGAGACGACATCGTCACCCAGGTGCCAACTAGCGGGCTGATCTAGCCAATCAGCCACAGGATCGAATGGATCCCAGAAGTTGTACCAGGGCTGGAACGGATAGAGGCACTGGACTTCGGTACCCCAATTGAACAGATCAACGTACTTGCGTAACGGACTTCCTGCAGTCACAAGGACCTTGATTTTTTTAGCGGCTTCTTGCGGCAAATGGCGCAAGACATCGAACGCTATCACCGTCCCGTTACTGTGAGTATTAAGAACGATCTCGTCTACATCATCACGGTAAGCGAGACGCATCAATGCTTCACGTACAACACTGCGCACCCGCTCACGTTCGTCGTTGTTGCAGACATAACATGCTACATCATCTTTAAGATACTCTAGAGTATCGAGTAGTCCAGAAGCAGGCGCAGTATCAGCAGACACCGCTTTTGCTTTGTGTTTGGAGTCCATATCATTACGCGGTTGCAGAGAACCAGTTGACTGAGACTGAGCTGGCTCTTGGCTACGTTCTCTGAACACCGCCAGGATGTCATCTTTCACCATCTTCAGCACGTTCAGGGGTGTACCATACCTATCGACAGCAAAGAAGCTCCTTTCTAAGGTGATCAGAGTGGCACCAGTCTCATTCACGGGTTTTTCTAGATTTGAGTAAACGAGCGCAACATGAGAGACGCGCTTGCCGCTCGCATAATCCTCGTCGGATATCAAGTGAGAGACATCATCACGTATAATACACGTCATATCGTCGGACCAGACGCCGAGACGTTTCATTCCTACTTCGTGACTGGGTGTGCCCCCATTCTCAGCCCAACAACTTTGCACGTAAATGGCACCATTGACGCCAGGCTCATCCTTAGCACGTCGTCTATTAGGATCATCACTCAGCATCGAGCCAAGGCACTTACTAAGGTGCATATGTAATGAATCAGCATAACCAGCCTTTAGTACCACTCCATCCTTATCCGTCTGAGGCGCTTGCTCAAAACCAATACCATGCAATGTCACCACGCAAATTCTCTTTGAATCTCTGGAAGTCATCGTTTTTGCTCTCCACTTCTTCAGTGCAACAGAATAATGCTCTTTGACAAATTCATCTTTCCATTTCAATACGTAGACGTTGTATCTAAAAAAATTTAGTGTATGAGTCTATCTATTGAAGTCGAAGAATTGACTCACAAAATAACTGGGCCTAATTCTAACAACCGCACTACCAAGGATAACATAGTTATATATCGGCTTACCGCTTCTCCAACTTTAGGCAGCATCCCATCCCTGAACTGCTGCTTTCCCTAACCGAAGAACAATTTGGGTATAGGGCTGTATTGGTGGAGAAGAGGGAAGGTAAGTTCTGAAAGAAGGCTTGGTGGCTGAGGAAGATGAAGTCACGTTCTGAATAAAAGGCACAAGAAAAGGTTGCGGCTGAGCCGCAACCTTTTCTTGTGCCTTTTATTCAGAACACTCGTGTACCGAAGAAAGCATAATTACCTCAATTTTGCCGAGACCGAGAGAGCAAGACAGGCGAAAGCTCACAAGGCCCATTTCCACCGTGACAGATCTGCAGACATAAGAGACAAGCCGTTGGATCATTAGGGCCACTTGACTGCGCCTGTTACCAGGCGTGCATGGGTGGTCTAGCGACCGGGTGGTCTACCCGGGATCTTGGTTTCTTCACAGAAACGGGAAGACTCATCTGGAGAGCGGCTTCGCGCTTAGATGCCTT
>WNGG01000735.1_pt1 | contig 35754 bp, 41 predicted proteins | sample 5400661 | NCBI WGS metagenome assembly WNGG01 (sample SAMN13153372, study PRJNA577476) | soil metagenome | isolation source: 100 cm soil or saprolite under Garry oak tree replicate 1 | place: USA:California | collected 2016-06-15
ACAGAGGCAGGTTGCACATCATAGACTATGGTGTTGGGAGGTAGTCCACTATTGAAAGCTCGCCATGTTGCGCCCCTGTCATTGGAACGATAGATTCCTGATGCGGTTGCTGCCCATAGTTGATGGCGAACAGAATCAAAGGCAAGACCGTTGATAGCGACACCGATGGGAAGACCATTGCTGGCTGAAGCCCACGAGTGCCCATCGTCTGCACTGACAAGCACCCCCTGATGCTGGGTCCCGGCATAGATGGTACGTGGTGCACTGAAGTCGAAAGCCAGCGCCGTGTAGCTAGCACCTGTATTGACCGCACCAACAGACTGCCAGTTCTGTGCTGCATCTGCACTGACAAAGAGACCCTTATCAGTGGCAGCATAGAGTTTCTTTCCGGAGCCATCGAAGGCGAGCAACCGAATAGCAAGTGGCAAAGGGAGACCGGAGTTGCGTTGCACCCAGTGTTGTCCACTATCGTTACTGACAAAGACGCCATCTTGTGCATCGCCAGCATAGATTACTCGCGAGTTATTCGGGTCTACCTCAAGCGTACGAATGTGTTGATGCGATAACCCGCTCGATTGCCAGTTTCCACCAGCAAAAATACCCGCGCCGGGAGCACAGGCAGAAAGAGAGAAGAATAAAACCAGTAGCAAGGCAGGATGAAGGTGCCAGGAGTTTTTCATCTATTTCGCTTATCCCTGGCGACGTATCACACGACGGATATAGACAACGGTTTCCTGTATTTCGTAGCCCTTTGGCAATTTGACCGCCCTGTCAGTTTGGGGCTTCAGTACATTTTGCAATCCACCAAGGACGGGCAACATTTCTGCAGCCGACTGGGAAGCTTTTGCTGCACGAGCAAGCAGGTTACGTCGTAGCAGCTCCAGACCGAAACCTAAAGCCAGGGCACCAACACCTGCTGCCAGGCGCGGCAACTGCGGGTTGTGCAATACTGCCGGGAGATGTGGTTGAACTCTCACCAAACTTGTCGAGGGCACTGTTAGATCGGCTCCGCAGTTCCGACAATAGGTGTCCTCGTCTAGACATGCAGCACGACAATTTGGGCAAAGCATTATGTTATGTTCCTCCTCAGAAAACCCATGGACACGCGATCCACAAAGACTTTGATTTAATCTTGCTTACGCAACGTTGCTTCTGCTACATTATACAACGCCATAATCCATGTTCTACCAGCATAGCATAACTGGTAGCCCAGAGGAGGTACCCTACTTCGCCACTGTATAGCCAATATCGTCGAGAGCCTCCTCGATCTTTGGCAAGGTGACTTCCTGAGGATCGTAAGTGACGTGCACTGTCTTCGTGGGGATATCAACCTTGACGTTACTCACTCCAGCCAGTTTCCCCACTGCCCCTTCAATGGCACGCTGGCAATGCTCACACGAAATGTCTGGGGCCACAAGGGTCGTCGATTCCATGATACATTTCCTCCTTCACTATTGATTTCCTGCGATAGTGTAGAGCTGCACCAATTCCTGAATAACTGCTTCTTCACGATCGCCTTTTATGCCTTCGGGGACACAGGTACGTAAGTGCCCTTCCAGAATAATGGCTTCCAATTTCTCCAACGCTTTCCGTACCGCGTGCGTTTGACGTAGGATATCAATACAATATTTATCCTCCTCCACCATTTTCTGTATTCCCGCAACATGCCCCTCAATATAGGAGAGCCGTTTCAGCACATCTCGCCGACGATCTTCTTGCATCTCTCGTTTTCCTTTCCTGCTTGAGCCTCAAGATTGCCATGGACCTTTCTTTTTCCATAAGGCTGCTCCTATACTATACCACACCCCTGGGGGAGGGGACAAACCCCTGTCATCCCTGGCTCACTGTCATCCTGAGTGAGCCGAAGCCCTGAGCGAAGCGAAGGGGAAGCGAAGGATCTCGCCCTCAGTCGCACTTCATTTGTTCATGTTCATTACCGGCCAGTAGGACACTTCGTCGTATGAGACTTTACATATTTGGGCAGTTCCCGTGACGGAAAACCCTTGCAAACTGCCGTGAATCTGGGTACGATTGAAGCACCGGCAAATTCATCGTGTGGGGGAACACGGTGCCCAAACGCAAGCGCATCCAGCGAGAACACACCGAAGACTGGCAGACGATTCAGCAGTATACACTGTGGCTGCTTTTCAAGAAGTTGCCTGAGTACGCTCCCCGTACCAAGCGAAAGCGGGTGGAAGTCATCCAGCTTCCACTTCCAGATCTCGATGAGAATCGGCCTCAAGCGGCTTTCTCTTCGTAATAGGGAGGAACTGGGGACACCCGAACTTCGATGCAGGGGTGTTCCCAGCTCCCGCGCCTTTGGCATCGCAGCCGATGTTAGGGCTTACGAACTTCGATCAAGCGCTCGCTGCCCGAGGTGGTCAAGCCACCTTCAGCCTGCATGCGTTGGTGGAGCTTGTAGAGGCGCTCGCGATAGCGATTGACCTCGAAGTCGATGATGACCCAGGGCACCGCTTTCAGGAAGTACACGACTGCCCCAATGTCGCGATAGATGGTCGTGACCCGACGCTCGATCTTCTCGATGTCCCAGCCATACCCCGGTTGGGTCCACTCCGGCGAGGTCCCCTCCAGGAGATCAACGAGTCCTGGCCCGCCTTTCTGCTCTGGGCTATCCTTCTGGGTTCCACCCTGCACGGTGAGGAGCGTCCCCCCACGCTGGAGGACACGGTACACTTCTCTCGGACAAAAGGAGGCCGAACGAGCGAGCACCAGATCAAAGGTGGCGTCTGCAAAGGGGAGGCGCCTGTGGGGCCACTGACCACGTGGCTGCGGGCCGCGCGAATCCGAACAAGCGGGATCAGTCCAGATAACCTGGACCCCAAGAGGCACGAGCCGTCTGGCTGCCTCCGTGACATTGGGAGGATACGCCTCAGTAGCCATCGCCACCTTCGGGAAAGGGGCCAGCCGTGAGAGGACCTCACCCCCTCCCGTGCTCAGGTCCAGGACCGCGTGCGCCGAGGCTACGGCTTCCCGCGCTCGCCCTTCATAGTCCAGCTCACCACGCGGGTCCGGGGTTCGCACCTGGCGATCTTCGAGCCAGGAGAAATCCCATCCTGAGAAAGGAGCCTGGAGGGCTTCGCTAATCAAGCGCTCAAATTCGTCGGAGGTTTCGACCTTGCGAGCACTGGCCTGTTTGATGACCAGGACAGGCACGCCATCACGAAGAGGATACGAGAGTGGACAGTTCTGGCAATCAAGCCGTTCGCTCCCCTGCGAGCCAGGTTGCAACGCGCCTTCACATTGGGGACAGATGAACAGATCACTGTTGATTGGTTCCATGAATACTTCTTCTCCTTGCCTGAACACAACGGCATCTGTCTCTGCACTTGTGCAAAGACAGTCTTCTCGGGGGAATAGACACATGTCAGCGTGAGCAGCCAACGATCACATCAGCGGACCCTCGGTGCCACTCAACCTTTGCGTTCCAGGCGTGGGAAGAAAGCATAGGAAAAGGAACGGGTCAGCGGGGCTTGTGGACGGGGTCAGATGTGGCGTGGCCTCTGTTTCTCTGCTCAGTTCTCATAGGTCACCTCCTTCTTATCTCGCCAGTCGTCTTTCGCAGAATGACACAACCTTCTTGCTGAATTCTATCACCTCTTGCCGACATCGACAAGGAAGAGGAGTACTGGAAAACCTGTTTTTTCCGTCACGGGGACTGCCCAAATATGTAAAGTCTCATGTGACGAAGAGTCGGCCAGTAGGGGCCCGATTCATCGCGCCCTGGGTCTCCGATTATTTTGTCATAATCATCACTTGCTTGTAACTCACTAATCCTTGTGCTACCATAGTAGATATGAAAGGAGAAACGGAGAAATTGGCGTGAGTAACGAATATGCAGGACACAACCATACCCATGGGATGGCACAACGAACTCTGCGCCTGGCCTTCTTTCTAACCATCGTCATTCTTGCGGCAGAACTAATCGGTGGATTCCTCGCGAACTCACTGGCTCTGCTTTCGGATGCAGGTCATGTCGTGACAGACCTGTTCGCCCTCGGACTTGCCTGGTTTGCGATTGCCCAGGCGGAACGACCTGCAAACGCTCACAAGACGTTTGGTTACCACCGGGTCGGTATCCTGGCTGCCCTGATCAATGCGGTGACGCTCATCGCCATTGTCCTCGCCATTGTCTTCGAAGCGGTGCAACGCTTCCAACATCCTGAACCAGTGCAACCGCTCGTGATGTTCCTTTCGGCAGGGGTTAGTATTGCCGTCAATCTGTTCATTGGTTTTGGCTTACAAAAAGAGGGGGAGAATCTCAATGTGCGGGCCGCAGCGCTCCATGTCTTTGGAGATGTCGCAGCATCTGTGGGTGTCATCGTCGCGGGTATCATCATCCTCTTGACCAACTGGACACTGGCTGACCCCATCCTCTCGATTGGGATTGCCGCGCTCATCGCCATAGGAGCCTGGCGTCTGCTACGCGAGACCACGGATATCTTGCTCGAAGCCGCGCCTAAAGGCATCAGTCTGCCAGCACTGGTGAAAGATATGAAGAAGGTTGCAGGCATACGAGATGTGCATGATCTGCATGTCTGGAGTATCGCCAGTGGAATGTATGCCCTCTCCTGTCATGCCCTCATTGATGATCTGCCACCGAGTAAAAGCGCGTCTATCCTGAAATCGTTGGAAAGCGTACTCAGTGAGAAGTACAGGATCAGCCACACTACTATTCAATTTGAGAGTCATAACCATCAAGAAACTTATTGCTCAGTGCATGGCCTGTACTGCCGCATGGAAGCAGCAGCAGAGAGGCGCAATGGTCACAACCACCCCTCTACTCTGGATCTCTCCCACCAGAATTTCGAGCAGAAACAGGCTGAAAGGGAAGGAGCGCAATGAGTGCGCAACTGATCAGGTAGTCTGTACTACTTCCCTTATCTCCCGTCCTCCGGTGCTCAGCTCTTTTTCTGTCTGCTCTCCAGTATCTCCGCAATTGCGTCGATCACAATGGCATTTTCCTCGATTGTATTGTAGAAGTAGGGCGAGATACGCAACAAACCTGGGCGCGAGTCGGTAATAATGCCACGATCAACCAGGGCTTTCACAATCTCTTCAGGACGTTCCAGTTCCAACATTACAATAGAGCTACGGCGTTCCGGCTCTTGAGGTGCACGTACCTTCCAGCCATGTTCACGAGCCCGGGCAATCAAGTCATTTGTCAGGTAGCGCGTACGCTCACAGATGCGCTCTACACTGATTTCTTGCACGATATCAAGCCCACCATTGGCTGTGTAAATTGCCGACACGGCTGGAGTTCCCATCTCAACTCGGGTGGCGTCAGGACGGAACTCAAATTCCCGCGTTTTAAACTGAAACTGCTCACGGTGTCCAAACCAGCCTGCAATAGTTGGCTGCAAATCAGGTATCAGTCCCTCGCGGATGTAGACGAAGGCAAGTCCCGGGCCGCCCATCAGCCATTTGAGTGTGCCGGTCACCAGGAAATCAATGTCCTGGGCCACGACATTGATGGGGATCTGACCAGTGCCCTGATAGTCGTCGATCAGTACATAAGCCCCATTCTTGTGCGCGATGTCGGCTACTGCCCGCACATCCTGGATGTAGCCACTGGTATAGAAGACACGCGAAGTAGCAACGAGCGCTGTTTTGCTGTCTACGAGATTCTCAAACAACTCTGGAGGGGTATATATACGGTCAGGGCTTTCAACGAACCGGCACTCGACCCCCAGGCGTTGTTTGACCAACCATTGATAGGCCAGCGTTGGGAAATCCATGTCGGCCAGGACCACATTGTTGCGTGTGCTATAGTCCAGGGCGGTAGCAATTGAACTGATGGCAGTGGAGACATTGGGAGCAATCGCAACTTCATGTAGTTGTGCGCCAATGATCCTGGCGAATTTTTGGCGAGCTTTGGCGATCTCACCCATCCAGATTTCGTACCATGCATGTGCCCCCCACTCATTCCACATCTCCATGAACTGTGTCAGTCCCTGCATTGAGCGCTCCGAAAGTGCGCCCAGCGAGCAGCTGTTCAGGTAGGTTTTTCGCTGCAGAATTGGAAACTCTTTCCGATACTCCACAAGTTCGGGATTTTCGATGGCGGTTGGAGCCGGATAATGGATGCGGGATTCACTCATTGCCATAGCAGACACACTCCTTCGCGGTTGTCTTGCAACTGGTTACCAGTGGTAATGGCAGCATAGATAGCATACATCATATTCACTATTTTACCGCTTTTGACGAAGAGAATCCACACTTCGGGCTAGCAATACTGCAGCCTGCTCCACTTCTTCCTGCGTAGACCAGCGGCCCAGGGTCAAACGCAATGCACCCAGAGCTTCTTGGCGTGAGAGACCCATAGCCATCAGCACTGAGGATGGCTCTGTATTCCCTTCATGGCAGGCTGATCCAGTCGAGCTGGCGATCTCTGGGGTAGCCGCAAGCACCTCTTCACCGATCACACCTTCTACACGCACATTGAGGGTATTGGGCAGACGTTCGGTCGGATGTCCGTTCAGGCGTACGATGTCGGGAAGAAGATGTTCCAATCGCTGTTGAAGCAGATCACGCAACCGTCGCAGGCGAGGGAGACTCCCGGCGAGTTGCTCTTGTGCCAGCACACAGGCTGTTCCCAGGGCAACCATGTTGGCAACATTCTCCGTACCCGCTCTGCGACCCCCTTCCTGACCACCACCATAGATGACTGGTTCGAGTTGGAGGCCACGTCGAATATAGAGTGCTCCCACGCCTTTGGGAGCATAGAGCTTGTGTCCGGCGATGGTGAGCAGATCAACGCCCAACTCTTCGACCGACGTTGGAATCTTGCCTACTGATTGTGCGGCGTCAGTATGCACCAGCACGCCATGTCGATGAGCAATCTCGGCTATCTCTGCAATCGGCTGGAGTGTTCCAGTTTCGTTATTGGCATGCATAACAGTCACCAGGATGGTTTGTTCATCGATGGCCGCTTCTACTGCTGCCGGGCTGACTCTGCCGCTCTCGTCTACTGGCAAATAGGTGACGCGGAAGCCATGTAGCCGTTCAAGAGCGCGACAGGTATTGATTACGGCAGGATGCTCCGTTACCTGGGTGATGATATGCTTGCCAGAAGTCCGACGCGCCAATGCAACTCCGCGAATAGCAAGGTTGTCGCTTTCAGAACCCCCGCCCGTAAACGTAATTTCAGCAGGTGTACAGCCCAATAACCCGGCTACCTGCTCTCGTGCTGTCTCTACGGCATTGTGTGCTGCTCTCCCGTACTGATGTGTACTTGAGGGATTGCCGAAATGCAGCGAGAGATAAGGCAGCATGGCATCAACGACTGCCGGGTCAACAGGTGTAGTGGCATTGTAGTCAAGGTAGATGGGGCCTCCTTGCAGGCCAGGGTGCCTCGTCATATGTGATCCTCCGCTTCCGTAACTTTCTTTTCGTACTGGTGTCGGGAGTCGATATTCCTGGGACACGCTTCATGAACCTCCCGGTCTTCCCCACACAACTGTCCCAACGATTTGCAGCTCCACCTTCCCTTCCACACAGTACCTGGAAACAACATTTTTGAGTTCATCATCGAAGGCGTCTGCCGCTTCTTTTGTCATATGGCCACGGGAGAGGCTGCTCCTTGCATGAAACGATTCAATATAATCCTCAAGGGATTGCACAAACTCAATGGGGGCTGTCTCTTTTTCTCCGCACTGCTGAAAGAGGCCACGTCCTTCCAACTCTTCAATCAGATCCATGGGCTGGTAGTTTGGATTGGTTGAGAAGCGCTTGATAACCCTGGTCTCATCTTCATCCCAGGGAGTCGGCATCACTACGGTGTTAACAATAGCCAGATAGCCTCCAGGAATGAGTACTGCCCGAAAGCGTGGTAGAACTAGATCCCATTCCATCCAGTGCAGGCTCTGGCCTGCTGTCACCAGGGCATAGAGAGGGAAAAGCGAAACTTCCTCTACAGGTCCATAGATCCAGTTGAGGTTGGGGTGATCGCCATTGGGCAGATGTTTCCCCTTTTCGATCATAGGTTGGGAGAAATCTACGGCATCAACCCTCTCAACACGATGTACCAGCCTTCTGGCAATATCTCCAGAACCACACCCAACATCAAGTACAGTGCGGGGTTCGTCAGTGATGAGATCCACGAGAATGTCAAAGACCTCATCAGGGTAAGGCGGGCGAAGGTGGTAGGCATCTACAACGCTACGGTCTCTAAAGCGTGTGGAAAATTCAGGGCCAAGGTATGGAGGTCTAGACGGCACTTGTAACTCCTTACGATCTGTAGTCCTACCTTAAAGCAGCACAAAAATTGATTTCAAACAGGCAATTCGTAGTGTAGCATATGGCCCTGTCACCGTCTAGATTTGTGCTGAGATCCACTCACTCATAACTTGCCTCTCGCGGAAGCTCTCGCCCCTGCACTCCCCTTTCATCGCAAATTCAAGCCTGTTTCAGTTTCATTTCAAATCTGTGAGTTATACTTGTGGAGAAGGCAGACAGGGGCGGAGAAGAGTCAACAGCGAGAAATGGAGGACATAAAAGCATACTATGCATGATATTGAACACACGACTGCACGGGATGACTCAGAAGTCCAGGGAACTCAGGCGCAACCACAAGCAGAACGTACAATCACACCTTTACGAGAGGAAACGGCAACAAAAGGGAAGCCGAAGCGGCCTAGTGCCTGGTGGTATATCATTGCAGGAGGAACGGTATTGCTGGTGCTCGCTGTGATCTTTGCCGGTCTCCTGTCTTTCGGCAAACAGACGGTGAGCAAACCCTCTCACCCGACGCCGACACCTGCGACCAGGAACTCGTCTACACCGGCACCCTCATTTATACCTACACCTTCCGCAACGCCAATTAATTCACCAGTATCGTCAGGTCACTATCTGAGCATGACGATAGCAGGCGGTGTGGCCTATGTTGGTACAGTGGATAACGCAGTATACGCACTGCGCATCAGTAATGGTGCTTTGCTCTGGCACTCCAGGATTGAAGGAGCGGTGAGCGATCGACCGCAAGTCGGCAACGGCATCGTTTACGTCACCTCATATGTCGACCAGAATCTACAGGCTCATGTCTATGCATTACGGGCAAACGATGGAAGCATGATCTGGCACCTGACCCGCGACGGTTATAGTTACCTCTCCCTGCCAACAGCGGATAGTAGCGTGGTCTATGTCGCTTCACAGGCGGACATATCTGCACTTAAAAGCAGCGATGGCTCCCTGCTCTGGCGCTATTCTACCAACGGAGATGCCTCAGCACCGCCGCTTGTGGTCAACGGAGTCGTCTATGATAGCTCGTATGTCAATTATGGACCAGGGACACTCTATGCCTTGCGAGTAAGTAATGGAACCCTGCTCTGGAAATACGTGACAGATGGTTTTATCGGCTCACCAACGGCGATTAATGGAGTGGTCTACATTGCTTCAAATAGCGGTACGCTGACTGCGCTCCGTGCAAGTGACGGTCATCAACTCTGGAAGCAGACTCTTGACGCGACTATTGTCCAGCCACCGCAATTCGTCAACGGAGTACTCTACACGACTGCGACAAAAATCTTACCACCAGCTTCTACCGCTCGCAATACCGGTTCTCTCCTGGGAATGATGGCTGCCGGTGCTCTTTTCTGGGACACCATCCAGATGGCTACTGCCGGGCAGACAGTGCCCGATAAAGAAGGTATATCCTCTGTGTACGCAATACGGGCCAATGACGGGGGCATCCTCTGGCACTATACCATGGCGAATGGAGGGTACAGCTGGGCAAGCTGGTTCTCAGTAGAACATGGAGTTGTTTATGCCAGCGCACCTGCTATAACGAATGACAACACAAGCAAGGGCGATTTCTATGCGCTCGATAGTGGGAATGGTTCAGTGCTCTGGCATGATGTGATCCATGCATCTCCTGGCAGCGCACTACTCGCCGATGGGGTTATCTATCTCAATGCCTCCAATGCTTCAGATGCTGGTGCTGTGTACGTACTGCGAGCAGGTGATGGTTCCCTGCTCTGGAACTATCCAATTGCCGGGGCTACCTACGATACACCAATTCTGACCGGGACAGTCGTCTATGTTGGGGCAGCCAACGGGATGGTCTATGCATTACGGGCTGGGAATGGTAAACTGCTGTGGCATTACCAGACGGATGTCGGGGGATGATACTGATCTAGAGGGATCCTGCTCCATTACATTTCTTGAGCTTATACAAGATTGCTGAGTAAATATGACGAGATTTTTCTTCAAGCTGGAGGCTAACTCATGGAGGCTTACCGGCATGATTCAGTAGACATAACACCAACCGAAGCAGCATCTCAGGGAGTCCAACCTGCTTCTCTCGGAGTTACACAACTTCATAGGTGGGTTTGCTCTATTACCAGGGCACTGGGTAAAGACTGGCGTACACATAAGTACGTGCCCTTTGCCCTGCTCCTCGTTCTGCTGACGACCCTGGTGGTTGTTGCCTACTATCTTAATCATCCCAGAGCCGAGCCACTGGCGGATACCATCAGCTATCTCTACGTTGTACACCTCATTAACCCACGTCTCTGCAAGTTCTGGTCAATATTTCCTCGGACGGGCCACAATGCGGTTTTAGGGGACATACCAAGTGAGCGTATCACGTCAACATCAGCTAAGCACATGGTATCCGGTATGTCACTGGTATTGTGGTACGTCTGCCTGCTAATGTGTAGGACATCACTGCATTGCATGATGATAGACTTCCACGCCCTTGTAGGGAGAGATTGCAAGATATCCGCTCTATCAGAACTGGCATACATCCGCCTTAGTACCACGTTCTCCTCATCTGTCCATGCCTCTTTACTGCCCATGTTGCGATAGAAGTAGAATGCCATGTGTACAGGTGCACCCTTGCTCTTGAGACCGATAGCAAACAGAAGTTCTAGCTTCAAGATGTGGGGGCTAACCTCTGAAATATCGGCTTGACATACCAGCGTCTTCACAAGCATCCTCTGCTTTTCAAACTTCATACCGTGCCAGTTAGTCATAGCCTGCTCTACTAAGTCTTCAGCTTCTCCTAACAAGTTGCTATCACTACTAGCCTGCTCTAGCTCACTCTGTAGCCGGTCACGACGGGCATAGAGAACCGCAAGCTGCTTGTTTGCATCATTCAAGCCGTGTACATTGCCTGTCTCCCTACATGACGCTTTATCTAACTCCCAACCGTGTATACCGTTGTTGACTACGTTAAGAGACTCATTCAAGTCAACCTTCTTATTCGCGGTATCCTGTACGGCCTTTTCTACCAGTTCAATCAAATCACAGTTACCAGAGAACCAGCCTTGTGCTAACCCACGCGCCATAACTGTAGAGAATACGGTGTCTAACTGCTCTATCTTGACTGCTACCACGTCTTCACTAGTGTCAGTGCGAGCGACGTACAGGTTTTTACCAGCCATTGCATAAACTGGACAGTCACCCGATTTCAAGACACCTTCAAGCAGTGCCCTTGTTTGCATGCCGTATCGTCGCTCTTGCTTCACCTCCACTGTCTCACCCTCAACGGTTTGGCCTGTTAGTCTCTGGTATGCATAGTCAAACAGAGAGCGGTCTATGAGTGCGTCGTGGTGGGACTCGTTGACGTAGGAGACCTTCACAGCACCCAACGTCTTTACACGTCGGTCAAGCCTCTCATCATGGTGTATGGTCGCTTCTTCTCGGACGTTGTAAACGTAGTGACCAATATACGCTTTATTGGTGAGGATGCTTACTAGTGCGTCTCTCGTGCGTATCGGATAGCCCTTACCAGGAACATGAGTCAATGCGAGGTTTGGCCTGTTAGTGACGCTGCTATCAAACTCAGGCAAGCATAGGTTACTGTCTTGGCATTCGCGTAGCAAACGTGGTAGATTGCCGTTCAACGCCTTGTATCGTTTGAACAGGTACTCAATAACCTGCTTGTGTGGCTCATACGCCTGAAACGTGTAGTTACTCTTGGTACCGGCAATGATAAAACCGGCAGGCACATTGCCCCCACCATAGGAACCTTGCCAAACAGCTTCTAGCCTTGCTGGATTAGCTTTCTCAGTGATCTGCTTTAGGGTAGCAATCGCACCCTCAAACTCTGCTCGCAACATATCCATATCCTGGCTACTCTCAGGATAGAAAGTTCTGTTGTGGAAAATGACAGGCACATGGTACTTGATGATAAGCTGAATAAACTCGTTGTACCATACTCGCGTCGTATCTCTCCAAAGTCTTGAAGCATCATAAGCTGCCACCGCTCCGATACGCTTGCCATTGATTAGCTTTTTTCCCTTGATAAGATCGTACAGGTAGGTTAAGCCTGCTCTGTCTTCAAGTGCTTTTTGACCGCTAGTACCGTCGTCGGTGTCTATCAATTCAAACTCGGTAAAGCCCTTCACTTCAAGCCTTGCACGCATGCTGTTATCCTGTTGTATGAGGCTCATCAGGTTATTTTTCTTCTGCCCTTGTGAGCTTCTTCTGATGTACTGAACTACTGGCAACGACGTGTCAAGTTTGCGTTCGTCTTCGCTTGCATAGAGGCTCATGAGGTCTCTGTTTGCTACTGGTTGCGCTCTCATTGTTGTTACTCCCTTTCGTCTGTTGTTGCAATCGACTTTCTTACAGTATGTAGCACGAGGGGATACCTTGTCAACGCCCTATTTGTGCTCGTTCCGCTTCGCTCCTTGCAGAGGCATGGCTACAAGCATAGTTCGGATATGCCAAGAGCATAGGTCACGGTGGGATGAGCTTAAAGACGCCGCTCCCTTGGTAGACGAACACGGCTCCCTGACTGCCATCAACATAAAGCACCATGATAAACTGGCCTCCCTGCTGCTTCCAAGAGAGTGTTAGTACCATGCGGTCGCTTGCAACGCTCATTCCCTCATAGGTTATAATCTTCCCTGCATAGCCCAACATCTCTACAATGACGGCCTTACTCTTGAGGTTAATTGCCAAGAAATGAGCCTGATAGCCGTCTGGTAAGGTCACATCATACTGACTTGTCCTAACCTTTCCATACTCAAGAGTGCCTATCTCATCAGCAAGCCAAGGGGAGAGCCATAATTGGAACACGAAAAGCACAACAGCCACGATAGCACACCCAAGCACAAATAACGCAAAAACCCTGATGCCGCCGTCCTTCACTGGTTCAACCCGCTCCAATGGCCTGATTGGTAGATCGCTTCTCACCGCTTGCCTGCTTAGATTGGCCTGTACGCTTGCTCGCAAGGGCATTTTCCTTCTATCGATGCTCATGACATATTCTCCTGTACCTGCTTGCCTGACTCACTACAATAGCCGTCGTAAAAACCGTCGTTCCAATCACGAGGAGAAGATACCGCAATGCAGTTAGCAATCAAGAGACGCATATAACCGCCTTGTCTTTTTATGCTCTCCTGGCTTGTCATTGTTGGGTCGCCTTGTGCATAGAGCCTACCGACATAGTAGCCTGCGTTGTACTCATTGTTGCGAGTGCTACCATTCCGTACTGACATTCTTTTCTCCTTCACTTGCAAATACATACGTTCCTTGCGTCTATAGATACGCTTATAGCAAGAATACCTGCATATAGGTACGCTTGTCAATGGGTTTATACTTGGGGTAAAGACTCTGGAATGAGGTGAGAGCATGCATGAAGAAGTTTTCACGGTCAAGGAAATTGCTGAACGTTTGAAAGTCACCCAACGAACGGTACGGGAATGGATAAGGAGAGGTGAATTGACGGCTATGAAGTTTGGGAAGGAGTACCGTGTGAGAGAGTCTAGTTTGCAGGCATTCATAGATCGCAAGGAGAGCCATCAGGGTACCGATACAACGTCATAAGAGGCAAATCTGACAGCGTATCATGCAAGAGTGGTACGATAGCATGCTTTTCTAATACCGTTGTGGGGAGGATACAACTCGAAAATAAAGAGCAACAATGCATGCGGCCCGATATAGTCGTCTAGTTGTCTATACCAGCATCATAGGAATGGATAAAGAGGGTATAAATGGGGAGGGGAGAGGGTACAGGTGTGGATATAGCTGAATAATAAGAAGTTGCACGATGTGTATGAATGAACTTTAAGACGTGCTACCCGTGCATTAAAAAGCGTATGAGAGTGCATAGGCGTACACTTCACGCTGATGATATGCTGTATGCATGACGGGAGACGTACAGTATACCCATGCGTTACCGTGTGCATAGCAGAGAACACGCCTTCATGCCCATGCACCACAAGCAAGCAGTCTGAGTAGTACCGAGTGTGGCCATGTGCATCGGCCTGTGCGTTGGGCTGAGGCATCCAGCGGCTTGGGAGGCGGCACGTGGGGAAGTGCTCGACTTTGTGACTGCCACGTGCAGGTACGTAGCTCTCAGTTTGCGGTTCGTCGTGTGGTCAATTGCTCAGGTTATCGGCCCATGCTCTGGTGGGTAAGCAAGCGTCCTCTTTTAACCGCCCGAAGCAGAACCGCATTGCATGGTTAAGCTCATCCTTGCCGATGGTGATATGGCCGTGATGTAGAGAGGTGGGTTATAGCGCGTTTTCTGTCAGAGGGTCAAGAGACGGCCCGAAACGAAATGGACGGGTAGATTTGTACCTACTCGCTCAGATTTGCTTCTCCTGGACTCTCCCATGCATCCCTGGCTATGTCCTCTGCTTGACTCAATACGCTACTGTTGTGTGTCTCAATACTGACTGCTTCCTTGACTTCTTCATCAGTGAGCGAGTCCATAATTCTGTGCACCTGTGACTTGCTTATCCCTGTGCGACCGGCTAACTCCCTCTCACTGCAATTAGGACAAACGCCTAACTCACTCACTAACTTCTCTCTGTTGTCGTTGCCCCGCCTTGCCCCGCCCCGCCTTGTTGCAAGAACAGGAGAGGGTGATTGCACTGGGATATCCTCCGACAACACACTTGTAGCAGGGACACGAGGGGCAGTAGTATCGGCCTTTTTAACCTCAGCAGTTCGGACAGGTGGGGTAGGGTTGCTGAACCACGCATCGTAGTTACGTTTTGCTTCTTCCTTCGCCTCAGCACTGAGCCCCAACATCCGCCCCCCGCCTGGCTCTATGCTGCTTGCTTGCTCTTGGACTGGCCCGTACCGCCTGTACAAAAAGTAAACCAATATGCATACAACCCATAATACTATCACCCAATCCATCTCTTTCTCCTTTTGCTCATCAACTCGGCCCAAACATGGGGGATGGGGGGAGGGTTCCACGCTCGGGTATACTAAGGTTCTCTATGGTTGTTGCTAGGGGAAGCTTAGTACATGCGAGCGTGAGACCCTCCCCCACCTCCCCCCTTTTATCGGCCCGTTGAAATTGGTTCTACATAGGCACCATAAATTTTCCCAAACGGCCCACTTGCCTCTGGCTCATATCCTGGCTTCAGACCGATGCCCTTATATTTCATGACACCCCGTGACTTTTTGCCGATGTAACCATGTGCCCGTACCCGCTTGCCTATCTCTGAGTCCTTTGGTATATCCCATGCATCCCCTTGGTACCATCGTTTGTATGCAGCATAGATGTCCTTAAGGGATGTCATTGCAGACCTGTCCTTATAGGTGCACTCTGCTAAGAAGTCTGTCATGTCGTCGCTTTCTTCCCTGTAGACCTTAGTTGCCTCGGTTACGGCTACAGGCTCAACCAGCCCATATTCTCGTCTTAGCAACTCCCCACCGACTAACCAGCGAAGGATAGCAGGCATGTTAGCGCGTAGCTTGTCAATGAGCCTCCCATCTTTCCCCTTGCATTCGCGCCTCTCATCAGAAAAGCATTCAGTAAAGGGTATAACGCGAATACGTCCCCATTCAGCTTCCCCCACTTGCTCTACAGTAGGCAAGACATTTGTGTAGATGAATACCTTCGCCTCTAGTCTTGAACTGATGGGAGTCTTGAACTTTTCTTCTATGCTCATGGTGTCACTGCCGGACATCTGTTTTAGCACGTTCCAATTTAGCTTGTCCCCTTCTTGAGTTTCAGCGAATACCGCCCGACGTACCCCCACAAGCTTTATGATGCCAAATGGCTTAACCACATGTCCCCCATGGTCTATAATGTCGCTTGTCTGCCCCACCTCTGCATAGTCCCCCATCACCTCCCCAGTGATCTCAAAAAGCAGAGTCTTTCCATTGTCCCCATCCCCATAAGGGAACCAAACGTGTTTTTCTGAGGTGTCACCTGTAAGGGATAGCCCTAGCACCATTTGGAGGTATTCAGCTAGTCCCCCATCCCCACCCGTGATTTCATCAATGAACCGATAGAACCGTGTCCCGTCTGCATCCTTGTCGTATGCCGTACCCGCTACTTTGGTTATCATATCGCTTGACGTATGGGGGTGAGTTAAGCCGGTGTACAGGTCAATGGTACAATCAAGGGCATTGAAAAACCAGGGATTGCGGTCGAAGTCTTCAGGAGTTGCTAGTAGTTCAGATTTTGCATATTCTACCATTAAGCCAAGGTGAGTGCCCTTCTCACTCTGGTATGCCCATGCCCCTAGCTCCCTCGCTTCCGCTTCCTTTTCGGGATTGTTCCCTAACTGAAGGGCTTCTTCCTTCATGCTCGTAAGAACCTGCTTGGCTAGCCCTATCACGGTATTGTCTGAGACCTTATCCCATCGGATACTGTCAAAGTGTAGCCACGTATGCCACTTGTCCACATAGCGCAACACGTCTCCAAACCGCGTCGCTAGTCTATTTGCGTTGCCTACATCCGTGTTGTTAAATCTGCCATTGACGCCTACGGGATTGACAGCTACAGACATTTGTTCCATTCCCTTCTAACCAGCCCGTATCCACGCCACATGGACGCGGGCACTACTTTGCTCATAACGCTTTTGCACCTCTGGGCAAGTAGCCCACAAGGTCACTTTCACGTACTACAATTGTCTTCCCTACCTTCTGACACGGTGTGTTGTTGTCTCTCATCCACATGTACAGCGCTCTTGGTTTACAGCCCTTCTTTTCACTGGCTTCCTTAATGGTGATATAGCCAGCAATCAAGGGTCTCTCTGCTAGTGCTTGCATCCACGTTCCTTTCTTACTCAATGAAACTGAGTACTGAAACTTACTATGCGTCAGGTCAAGGTCAATAAAAAAAGCATCTTAAACCTGCTCTATATAAATCTTACCATATTGAAAAGATACGATTGAAAAGCTATGGATGCCCTTGCTGGTACGGTTGCTGGCATTAAGCTCTAGTGTTGTTCACAGTTTTTTCACACAATCAGCCTCACCGCTTATCCACAAGTTATCCACAAAGAGAAGGGCTTATCTGGCAAGTTATCCACACAAGCAGGCAGAAATAATACGGGCGTGACCCATGCATACCCTCTACTGCTCAGTCAGTACCCGCGAAATAGGCGTGGTGTATTCAATCAGCTCTGGGAGGACGGAGGAAAGGCGCCCCATCTAGCATCGCTACTAGAACTCACTGACTGCCCCCACGCTTTATACTTCAATCGACTACTTTAGATATGACCGACGCTCTATAGTTCTTTTGTAGAAACTCAGTGATCGCAAGCAGTATGAGAGGGTTATCACAATGCAGATTGAATTCGATATCCTCTACATGCGGCGTATTGACCCAAGTGAGAATAGATGCCATTGCGGCATCAACGCTCTCTTGTGTGGGCTCGATAGTTATGTCAACTAGCTTGCTCATCTTTGCCTGCTTGGTACGCTTCCTCTACTGCTGCTGCTGGGACTTTAAGCACTTCTGACTTTAGACCGTTGACCGCTAGCAAGTGTAGCACCCGACTGCCTAGCTCTCTATCCAACCTGAATAGGAGTAAGTCACCAGCCCCTATAGCCGCACTTGCAGCCTGCTCCCGTTCTCCCTCAAACTCAAGAGTAACATTTAGCTTCATTTTTGCCTCATCAATGACCGGCAGTGGTGGAAACGACGTTTGTATCGAGTAACGCTATACCAAGCAGACTTGCCCAACCAGCAAAGTTACCAACCAACGTTGTGTCATTCGCGCTTGTGATCTGAAACTCTACTTGCCATTGGTCTATAAGCTGCCCATTGGTGCCTAGCTTGTACATCCTGGTGACGTTGGGTGCGCTGAATGCAAGAGTTGACAGCTTCCCGTAAATTTCAGTGAGAACCCTTTGTGCGTTCAAGCCAGCATTGACGGGTATCCATATGGTTCTGTACGATACTGCTGATGTTGCCACTATCTTAACCTCCCTGATATTTCTTTCTGTACCCCTAGCATATGCATTATCTTGCCAAACGACTCCCGATCATTCTCTGCTGCCCATCGCACATAGTCGTTGAACTTTTTAACCTTTTCCATATCATCCCCACCGCCCACGATGGTAGCAGACTTATGTATAGGCGCTCGTTTGCCTGTTTCTTTTAGCTCTCCTGTCATTTCAGCTACGTAGTGATCTGTCCACGCTTCGGCCAAGTCTTCTGAACATTGACCATGCATCACTAACCGCAAGCCTGCCCCAAGCCCGATGCTACTGGCTTTACGCATGTCCTCAACCACTTTGCCACAAACTATGCAATATCGTGGGGGTAGCACCTCACTCATTCCAACCCGTCCTCTCTTGCCAACCTGCCAGGGTGCTAGCTTTAGGGGCATGCCGGAGACCCTGGTTATGCAATTCCATTTTACGGATGAAGTTCTCAGACTCTAATGGTTCCGGTTGACGTGGTTCTTGGTAGTTATAGATCACAGGTCTGATAATGGTGCCGTCCTTCAATTCAAGCTGTCTAGCGCGGTTCTCTAAGACGGCTTGTAGGTGGGAAGCGGATGTACCTAGCTCTTTAGCTAGTTTGGGCAAATCATCGTAGCTCACTTGCATATTGCCCTTGACTCTCTGGACGTAGGTGTACTGTCCGTTCACTTGATTGTACTGAGCTACTATCTCGATCACTGAATAAGTGTAAAAAACTATCATCGTTTTTTCTCGTTTCTGCCAAGTGCCATCAATGCTTCTTTCAAGTCTGCCTCATCTTCACTCCCAGGCTGGTTACTGGCAATCCTGGCTTTCCGATTTAAACCAGCGTCCGCAAGTAAGCCCCTCATTTGATTAAGCGGATGAAATCTTGAGTTTAAAGTAAATGTTGAGTTTCTGATATCTGAGTCTGCAAGCCTTAGAGCGAGTATATACTGCTGAGATGCTAGCTCAAGTATAATAAGGTCTGAGGGAGAGAGATCGGTATAGTCGCGTTTATAGGTAGCAACAAACACATCTTTTAACTTCTGCTCCTGCTCGCTCAAGACAAGGTGGAAAATGGGTCTAGCTGTTCGTGGCATCGGGTACCATGGCTTTCATAGCAGAGATAGCTAAATCGAGTACTTTAGGTGGGATGATTGCAACTAAGGGCACAACTAGCTCCCCATGCTCATCGCGCTTCAGAGGCAGCTTCGAGCGTTTGGCCCGCCTGTAGAGGGTGTTTATCGGTTCTGCTGTTAGTTCGTGTGCTTGCTTTAGAGTGAGTGACTGCATATGATCTCCTGTCCTAACAACGGTCAAATACCCTGGTAGTATCTGTGGACTCTAAGACTTGCCAGGGTTAGGAGTAAAAGTGAAGGAGAGGCTTTATTTCCCCCCTACAATGTAAGCATACCATTTTGAAAATATACGGAAAAACTCACGAGAAAGTGGACAGAAACTAGGGGCTATTGAGGGGTGGGGAAGCCTGGGGAGAGGGTCTGATTGTGGACGGCAAACATGACAAAAGAATGGACAAAAATGAAAGGGCACGGATGCTAGACCCATGCCCCAATTGTCGCTATTGCTTCTTCTTCTTTTTCGGCTTCCTCATCAGCTTATCGAAGCAACTCATGCATACCAGCCCAAACTTCAAAGTAGCGTACGATACAAACGTCTGCTTGTTGCACAGTGGACAAGTGCCAAAGTGGGGTGTATCCGTCATGCCAGCACCTCTCTAAGGGCATTAACCAGTTGACGCAAGTTAGGGGTACTACTGCATATTCAGACACATGGGCAGCTGGTCAATTTCTGGCGTCTTCCAGGCTATCCACTCTTCATCGTGCTTGTCTACACGCTCACGAGCCAGGGGAACATGGTGGCAGTGAGTGTGGTACAGGCTATACTCTTCGTGCTGGCGACTCTGGAACTCTACATTCTGGCCGTGCTTCTCTTGCGACGGGCGTGGATTGCCTTCCTGATCGGCCTGCTTGTTGGCACAAATCTGACCCTGTTATCATATGTCAAACCGATTATGTCTGAGGCCCTGGCGCTCTGGCTGCTGGTCTCGCTGGCCCTTGCCGTCGTCTACTTCTTGCATACGTTGCAGGTGCGTATACTCTGGTTGGTGACGCTGTGTACGCTGCTGCTGTTTATGACTCGCCCGGAGTGGATCTACCTGCCGGTGCCGTTGTTTGGCTATTTGCTACTCGTGGCAGCAAGCCGGGGAGCATTTCGTCGTCTGCTACCCCATGCGCTACTCTCGCTAGTTGTGCTGTACAGTATCCTGGGAGGCTATATCTACATTAATGCAACACAGAACCACTTTCCTGGGTTGACGTGGATAGAAAACATTAACGCACTGGGGAAGGTGTTGCAGTACAATATGCAGAATGAAGCTCCACCACAATATACAGCCATCCGCCATATTCTCGATATTTATGTAGCCAGGGGCAACAGAGACCCCTATCCTATCCTGGCACATCAGCCATCGCTCTCACACAACTATGCTGCACCTGTCGCTCAATTCTCAGACGCGATTATAGAGCACCACCCTGGAGAGTTCCTGCTCAAATCTGTGCCAGTCTTCTTTTCATCACTGACCGTCTACTATAGAGAGTCTTCTGTAGCTCCCACTGGACCATTTGGCACCCCTCTCCTCTGGCTGCAGATGGTGTTCAGCGCTCTATATGAGTGGAACATACTCTTTCCACCATGTGCCCTGACCTGGCTCCTCCTGCTATGCTGGCGACGAACCAGGGAACTATGTATGGTGCAGGCAATGGGAGCTGTCATACTTCTGAGCCTCTATGGTCTCATCATCACCACGCTAAGCGCCTACAGAGGCTACGATTATGTACGTATCCACACCCTCTTCAATCCACTGCTGATCCTGGTGATCTGGAGTAGCCTGCTCTTGGCTGCGCTGCTCCTCGTCCAGCACGGTCCAGGTGCTCTTGCATGGCTAGCCAGCCGTGCATTCGGTCGGCAACAGATCAGCATCTCTACCAGAACCATGCTGATTAGCAGTTTTAGCCTGCTTGCTCTATGCATCTTCACAGTTCGTTTTTTGCTTGTCCCTGATCTCTTTAGCCAGGTTGGCGTTGTGTTCTTCTTAGCAATGAGTGTGATGAGTGTCTTACGAGAGCGACCGTAAGGCACCTTGTGATTGATCACTCGACGCTCTACGTTGCCTGCCAGAGCTGTACCGTGTGGTCATCGCTTCCAGAGGCAATGCGCTTGCCGTCAGGCGACCATGACACAGCAATCACCGAGCCCAGATGCCCACGATAAGTGTAGACATGTCCTCCGCCGGCTGCATCCCAGACCTGCGCATCATCGCCCGCCGAGGCAATGCGCTTGCCATCAGGCGACCAGGCGACGGAAGTCGTTGGGCTTTGATGGCCACGATAGGTGTAGATATGTCCACCATTGGCTGCATCCCAGACCTGCACGGTCTGATCATTGTTCCCGGAGGCAATGCGCTTGCCATCAGGCGACCACGCTACCGCAAGTACTGATGTGCTATGGCCGCGATAGGTCAAGGTGTTCCCTCCAGTAGTGGGATCCCACACCTGCACTGTATCATCATGGCTTCCAGAGGCAATGCGCATGCCATCAGGCGACCAGGCGACGGAAGTCACCCCATCCGAATGTCCATGATAGGTGTAGAGAACCGTCCCCAGAGAATGAGAAGAGGGAGTGGGAGAATGAGCAGAGGGAGCCGAGTCAGGTGATGCTGAGCCGCACGAAGAAACCAGCTGTGCGATACTGCCTCCTGCGAGAGCGAGTCCTACCAGTTGAGCGAGAGCAGTGCGTCGAGATATCCTCTTCTGCGAGAGCAGCAGGTCAGTGCTCATGGTCTGCCGGGAGGATGCACGTTGAGTGGTCATGAGGAGTTCTCCTTTTACTTTGAAGGTGAGAGATTCCTTTCTCTGGAAAGGGTTGCAACGGTAGGTCTCACAGAAACGACAGCATACCAGAAGAAAACTGTACCTCACTCTTATTGGGCATAAGAGTCAGCGTTGCGGTCAAAGGTTTTGTTGTTGTTCATACTATACTGCCTACCTGCTGCGCTATGTTCCCGTGACGAGTGTAGAGCGAGAGGGAGGAAGTCTCTCATCAGACATTGATATTCGTTGGATCTGATAGAGATAGGCAATGATGAGCAGAAGTTCTTCGAGCAAGTTATAGTAAAAATGCAAATCAGGACGGGTAAGAGGTAACCCACCCCCGATGGCTCCCCCACTGGCTAAGAGGCCCGGTGCTCCTGGATGACCAGTGCGCAGAAAGATTGACATGATATACACATGTTCAATCTCATGCCAGATTGAAATCACCAACAAGACCCACAGCCAGGGGTTCTTGCGGAAGAGAAACACCAGCAAGGCCGCCCACGCTAACACCCAGGAATTCCAGATGAAATGTACCCATTCAATGTCAAGCATCCCAAAGATGCCGCGAGCTTGCAGCCCACTGAGACCCAAGAGGTGAATCTGCACCATCTGGGCAATATGTTCGAGAACGTGTGCCCCTTGGGTGACCACCAGGATGAACAAGAAAGCCAGCCAGCCGTACTGGCGTTGGATCGACACCGTTTTGAAGAGAAAGAGCGGTAACCAAGCGAGTATCACGAGGAGGGCCACTTGCCAGATCGCCCAGCCCAGCCAAAAAGTAGCAACGAAGCCTGCGGAAATTCCAGCAGTCAACAAGATGAGCGGGAGCGGGACGGAGTGAATGGAGATCATCCGCTTGTATAACGACGTGCTCATGTCTGTCCTCCTCTGTTTTCACAACCGTCAGCCCTATTGTACTACCAACTTTTGTCTACTCAGCACTTGCCTTTGTGCAGCCCTCAAAGTGGCAGGTGAAACGGTGTTGGTGCTGCTGCACCAGCAAGCGTATTTTCCCGGCATTGGCTTCTACTTCGGTCAGCTCCCGGCTCTTCTTTTTGGTTTCCTGCTGAACGGGTTAGCCGTTGACCTCGATTGTCACATCCTGGCTCATGGCTTGCTCCTTTGCAGGAGCGAACTGGCCTCTCCCTCTCTCTGGGAACCAAGAGCATTGGATACCCTACAGCCGGAGGAGCCTGAGAACGCGATGCTCTCAAGCTCCTGGTTTCCCAGATGAACGGGGCTATAGCGGGTACTATTTGGCCTGCTCCGACGAGTCCGGGCTGAGGTGTTCCCTCAGATCACCCCCTTCGGCCCGGTACTCTACGATCTGGTCATCGCCTCGAAGTACAGCGAGCTACTAGTTGTGGTCCAAGATGTGGAAGTTCGTGCGGTTGCCGTTGACGCCAGGAACAGGAGCCTTCCCGTTCCAGTAGTCTACGAAGCCCTTCGAGACTCTGATCCCCTCGAAGACAGAGTTTGGCGTGCCGACCAGATGGCAACTGACGGTGAGCACGCCCGTACTGCCATCCGAGTACTGAATGGTTACGAACAGCAGGCCCGCACGCTCGTCCTCTAGGGCGCCGATGTTGTCATGCGGCAGCGGGGCCGTGCCAGGGGCCACCGTGAAGCTCACGAACCCGGTGACCTGGTACGTCCCGCTCGCAGTCGGCGTGCCGCTCTTGTCGAAGGTCTGCCAGGTCCCTCCGCCAGTCACGTCGCGATTGCCGAAGTTGCTCGCTGCGTTAAAGGTTCCCTCCCCGGTCAGCGTGATCGTCGAGCCGTCGTTAGCTATCGCGGACGCGAACCCGCCTGCATTAATAGTACCGGTGGCGAAGTCGTTGCTGACGATGTCCCAGCGGAACTTGGTGCCAGTCGCGCTGGCCCGCGTGACGAACAGGGCGCTGCCAAGAAGCATCAACACTAGCAGCACGGCGAGCCACAGCGGCCAGAATCTTTTCGCTTTCATGTCTGTCATCCTTTCTTCCATGATTCGGAGTGTAGTGGGCCTCATCCCTTCACGGTGATTTGGCCCTCAAGTACAATTTCTTTAAAGGTAAGACCCGATACCACGAGAACCAGTGTCGTGCCTGGCCCACCCGCTACAGCGGTAGCCTTGAAGGGCACGTTAGAACCAGCTCCCAGGCCGGTCACAGTCGCGGTCCCCTTGAACACTGCCGTGGTACCCTCGACGCTGACCGAGGTGATTGGCCCGGTGACGTACATCACATTGGTGTCGAAGTTGCCACTGCCTGCAGATCCCGGAGCCGCGCTCGGCGTGAGTGCCAGACACTCGAAGTGGCCCTGCCCATTGCTCCAATGAAAGGCGAAGGTAGTCTGGACGGGGTGGAACGACGGGGTGCCGGTTCCGCTCTCCACGATCGAGGTCCCTGCCCCCGAAACTGAGTGGGTGCCCGTCGTGCTTTGGGCCTGAGCTGAAACGACCCAGTAGAGGCCTGCCCCAACCAGCAGGGTGAGCACAAGTACAAATATCAACGCTCTTTTCTGCAAGGCTTCTTCTCCTTTCCGCTGCTGTCTCGCGCTTGGGAAGGACACCCAGCGCGTGCGAAGTCGTCTAGCATGAGACGTTCCCAAAGAGTAGGTGAGCAACCTAACAAGGGCTGTCACGTAATCACCCAAGAGACGGGGAGTCTCTCTGTCTGCTCCTCAACTCTTTCTCCTTTCTCGGCGAAAGCCGCGGACACACAAAAAACCGACCACGACAGAACAGCCGTGGTCGGTTTCACCAGTTGCTCCTTGCAGTCCAAGTGGCCAAGCAGGGATAGACACGAAACGAAAGGGGCAGCTTCCCTCCACCCCAAGAGGTCGATCCCTTTTTCAGACTGCAGATCGTCGCACCCACGGCCCTGGCGAGTCTCCACTCGCAAGAGCAAGCATGGTATGATGAGTTTAGTGGGTAGTGCCAGCTATCAGACCTCTTACAACTGAACAAAAATAACGGTTGCGAAAAGGGTGTTGATGGACGCTTTTGGAAGACTTTCCCAGAATCGAACTAAATATAGTGTAATCAATAAATATGCTCATGTCAATAGACCAAATTACTGAGAATTTTTTCTGCTCACTTATGGTTGTAACCTCTCTTCACTTCATATTTTATATAGCCATCGACAATGGAATGAAGAGGACGCAGGAAGATACAATACCACTACAAATGGCAACTGACCCACTAGCTATGTCGTTGGCAGCCGATGTGAAAGCAATCACCCTGCCTCCCACATCTGCACGGTCGTATCCGAGCCTCCCGAGGCGCTTCCCATCGGGTGACCAGGCCAGGGTCACTGCGAAACCGGAATGCTCACGATAGGTGAAAACATGACTCCCGTCAGCGGCATCCCACACCTGTACCGTCGTATCCTGGCCGCATGAAGCGAGGTGCCTGCCATCGGGCGACCAGGCCACTCCAGTCACCCCAGCATCATGGCCACGATAGGTAGAGAGAAGCGTTCCCACAGGGTGAGAGGTGGGAGTCTGGGAGGTGGTAGGAGCAGAGGAAGGTGAGCTACACGCGCTGATGAAAGGTGCGAGACCACCCCCAACGAGTACGAGTCCGCCGAGATGACGCAGGACGGTGCGGCGAGAGAGGAGCTGCGGGAGTGCCCGTTGGCTGGGAAGTGTTTTCATGATTCTTCTCCTTTCGGCTCTGTCGATAATCAGGCACGAAAATGATCAAAAAGGTTGTATGCTTGAGGTGATATGATTCTCATACAACCTTTTGTGCGATTCTTGCGCTTTTGAAAGAGAGAGAAGCAAGAGTATGCTCCAGAAAGGGCCATCATGGAGCTGCGCGAGGACGAATTGCCAGAATTGCTGGCGACTGATCTGAGAGACTGTATTAAAAGGCTTCTGAGGCGGCTTGAAAAAATCTTTGTAATCCGCTCAGGATGCAGATTTCCTGCTGATTACGGAACCTTTACACACAGTCTCTTATGAGGGCCCTTGATCGCCCCCCAGGCGCGGCGCTTCATCATCCCCCGGATGCGCGGCCCGCAAGGCACCTTGTGGAGGTGAGCATATCCAATCCTGCTTTTTATACGCTAAGCGTTTTGTCAAGAGGATGTGCTCGGCGTAGGGGTCGGAGAGCTTGAGGTAGGATAGCAGTCTTGTTGGTTCCCGTTGTCTCGTGCCGCCTGGACGCTGCAGACGATAAATTTTACGACCTGCGGACACACCTTGACGATATCGTGTCCGGTTGTGCCGTAAATGTTTGCGTTGCCAGTACATTCGGGTGCATTTGGCGCACCTAAAACGTAACTCGGCGGCTGCGCAATGCACTGCCTGTTGTTATGATCGCACCCGTAGTTGTAGAGAACCTGAGACTGAATGTTCCCTACATCGCCATGTTCATCGCTGTAGGCTGGATCATCAGGCACGCCTATAGGAGTATACAGCACAGGTGCTGTACTATCCAGGGTGAGACTCTCCCGGTCGAGATCATTTTGCCCCAACCATAACACACACCACAAGGCGGCGAGTGGTTTGCCGGACAACTGCATCGCCCCTTGGAAAACAGGATCCTTCTCATCACATGTCGTCATCCTCACGCCGTTGATAGCTGAGTCCAGTGAGAACACATGCACAACACCCCTGGTATCACCGGAATTGGCGTGATTGAGTGTTACCCTACAGTGCCCTACAATGCAGCGCCACCACTGTTCGGCAATCAACCCACCAAAGCTGTGGCCGACCACAACAATATGCGCCTGGTTCCAGACATTGTGGATCGAGTAGAGTTCGTCATCAAGCTTTTGGATCGAAATTGACGGCTCTTGCTCCGTCGTAAAGCCATCATAGGTGTGAAAATCGAATACAGGCCCTGACGGTTGCTGGCTGAGCATGGCGCCCGCATAGCTGTACGGCAGCAGGACTGCTCCAGCATCCGCGAGACGAGCGACCAGGCAGTTGTCTCTGTTTTGATTGTGATGAAGCGCACCATCCATCTCGACGCTCCCTCCCCCATTGCCTCCCGGTACGAGTTTGTGATCCTCGCATGCTAACGTGGCGGGCGGCGGCCTCCACGCGGGGTTGAGAGGAGTCCAGGGCACTTGAAACTCTGACCACCGACGAAGCCCATCATTCAGACCATCAGGCCAGCCATTGCTCCTGTTCCGCTCGTTCCCGTTCGGGTCGATTGGACAGTAATTGGTAACCATTAGCATCCCATTGTCTGGATTGGCAACAGGCACCGGGTAGAATTTCCCCCCTTTTTCCTGGCTGGTAGCTCCATCGAGAAGGACAACAACCACCTTAGGCTCCGTGGATTGCCCGTTCACAAACAGTATCGGGCCGCAGCGCTCAGCAGGGTGTGCTGGACCACCACACCCTGCTACGAGCCACCCGGTAGCCAGGGCGACAACCATCAAGACAGTGGGCCATACTCCCGGAGAGCAATCCTGCATCCCTTCCTTTCCTGACCAAATTCGCATTGCCTATTCCTTTCTGGCCCTCGCCTGATACACCACATTACATCCCTATCTCCCCAATGCTCGCCTGCAACTTCTCCCACAAATCCCGTATATCCTGCTCGGATGTGCGCAAATTGCCAATCGCAATGCGGAGAGTATATTTACCATGCAGTTTGGTATGCGATAGGAAGAAGCGGCCAGCAGCGTTAATGCGGTTCATAATGCGTTCATTCAATGCATCCAACTGGACTTCATCATCCATACCTTGTGGATGAGCACGGAAACACACCGTGCTGAAGGGGGTTGGAGCCATTCGCTCGAAGTCTGGGGATTCGTCAACCCAGCGGGCAACGAGTTGACCCAGGCGAATATGCTCATGGATGCGCGCTGCCAGTCCCTGCTGCCCGAAGTAGCGAATGATCATCCACAGTTTGAGTGAACGGAAGCGGCGACCGAGTGACGTGCCATAGTCCATCAGATTGGGCACCTCGTCACCCATACTCTCTGTATTGCGCAAATATTCGGGGACAAGGCTGAAGGCGGCTTTGACCACGTCCGGTTTGCGTGTGTAGAAGACGCTACAATCAATCGGGGTAAAGAGCCATTTGTGAGGATTGACGATCAGGGTATCGGCACGCTCACAACCTGCGAGTACCCAGCGCATATCGGGATCAACAGCACCAATTCCACCATAGGCACCATCTACATGGAGCCACAGCCTGTAGCGTTCACAGATATCGGCAATCTGTGGTACAGGGTCTATGCTCGTAGTCGAGGTTGTACCAACCGTTGCCACCACGGCAAAGGGCCGCCAACCAGCAGCAATATCTTCCTTGATGGCCCTTTCCAGTTCCGCAACATCCATACGGAACTCGCTATCCACGCCAATCTTACGCATACCTTCCTGGCCAACACCCAGCACAATACCCGCCTTTTCGACTGATGAGTGCGCTTCCTGCGAGGCATAGTAACGCAAGCGGGGAACTTCAGGTCGTCCGCTCATCCCCTGCTGGCGAATATGCAGATCAAGAAGCGCTTCACGCGCTGCGGCCAATGCATAGAGACTGCCGGATGAAGCCGTATCATTGATGACACCAAAGAGCGGCTGTGGCAAACCAAGCATTTGGCGCAACCAATCGAGGGTTACTTGTTCCAGTTCTGTCGCTGCCGGGGAGGTACGCCAGAGCATGGCATTGACGTTCAATGCACCGGAGAGCATTTCACCGAGGATGCCAGGGCCAGAAGCTGTGATAGCAAAATAAGCCAGGAAGCCCGGTGAGTTCCAATGGGTAACGCCAGGTAGCAGCACCCGCTCAAAATCATCCAGGATCGTTTCCATGGCTTCTGGCTGTGTAGGAGGAGAAGCAGGTAAAGAGCGGCGGATATCGCCTGGTGAGGTTTGTGCCAGGACGGGATAAGTGCCTACGTTTGCCAGGTAGTCAGCAATCCAGTCTACTACCTGGTGTCCATACTGGCGAAATAGCTGCGGGTCCATATCGCCAGTGCCAGTCGGCTGCTGTGCCGGGTTAAATTGAGGATACTGTGTCGGTTCTTCCATAGAAAAATATCCTTCTTCACACAAAATGATGCCCCCATCAGTAATGGGGGCAAACTTTTCTATTGTGATATTGTAGCACTATTTCGCAAACTTCATCGCCAGTTCACGAGGCGATGGTTCGACGAGGATAGAGCCATCCGGGAAGACAATGGTAGGAACGGATTGATATCCTCCGTTCACCTTGACAACGAACTCTGCGGCACTATCATCCTCTTCAATATTGATATATTCGTATGGAATGCCATGCGAATCAAGCCAGCGCTTCGCCATACGACAGTCGCCACACCAGGTAGTGGCATACACTTTGATCTTTTTTTCGGTTGCCGATGGATGGGTCAGGGTTTCCTGCACAAATAGCTCCTTGAGGTTGGGCCTGAAAGATAGAAAATGCTTATTATTATTTTTAACTACTATTTGCTGCAAGATATTCCCAATAGGCGTAATCCATGATCGGTCATCGCCGCACAGACGTAATGAACATGGGCAGCCAGGGTAATATCATCCTGCTCGCTCTCAGGGCGAGTTAAAAGTCTCGTTTCGTTATCTTTCCTCGCGCCTTCGGCCCTCACCAATTCATACCGAAGCACGCCTACAAGCGGGTCGACAGAGGAACTGGATCTGCTGCAGATCATCAAATTTCTTCCACCCAAATCCTATGAGACATTCTTCAACGAACTACTGACTGCTCTTGGACTACCAGCCAATGCGACAATCAGTCAATCTGCTCCTACACTGGATGACCCCGCCCATGATGGCATGCTCTTTACAATAAATCAGCCCTCTCCTCACCCGCTTCCTCAACCAAAAACCCCTCTCCTAAAAACACATCCATCCGGCGTTCAACCAATGGAAAAATATGGTATGATTCTCAACAGACGTGCCTGACCAATCCTGGAGCACCAACCGGAGCAAACAATGAGCACAACATATGTCTTCCTATCCTACTCGCGCGCCAACAACTCATTCGCCCAACGCCTCGTCGCTGACCTGCAAAGAAACGGCATCACGGTCTGGGTCGACCAGTCCGGCCTCACCCCGGGCACCCCCGACTGGGAAACTGCCTTGCGTGATGCCATCAGCAAAGCCCACGCCGTCATCCTTCTCGCCTCCGAAGAAGCCCGTAAATCTCCCTACGTCAAGGATGAACTTCGCCTGGCCCACGACTTCTACCACCTGCCCGTTTACCCGCTCTGGGTCGCGGGCACCCAATGGATCAATTCTATCCCCCTCGGCTGGGGTGGTACCCAATATATCGATGCCCGCGGCGACGAAGCACAATACCAGGCCGCCCTTGATCAACTCATAGACGCCCTCCATGGAGCCAATCCCGTCCCCTCCCTCTCCCCCACCAGCACCCATCTGGCCGCAGCTCTGTTCAGCCCAGGCAAGAGTAATCTCTTCAGGACCTTTACACTTATTGGAATGGCACTTCTCATTCTGGGAAGTGTTGTCTTCATCCATCCCTGGATAATCAAACGTGGCGGCGGTTCAGCTACAGCGACAACCAGCGTTTCCGCTCAACTCACGGCGACTGCTGCGGCGACTGCTTACGCCAACGGGATTGGTGCCAGCGGAATGATGTTTGGTTTCGATGCTCAGCATACGCACTTCAACCCCTACGAGAAAGTACTTAGCCCCATAAACGTATCCGGGCTGGTAAAAGACTGGCAGGTTGTTGTCGGCAATAAAGAGAAGATCTACTCCTCGCCGGCGGTTGCAGGCGGTGTGGTTTTCGTTGGTTCGGCTGATGGCCATCTGTACGCCTTTGTGGCTTCTACAGGCAATTTCCTCTGGGCAGCCTCTACTGGAGGGTATATCAACAGTTCGCCTGCGGTGGCCAAGGGTTTGGTTTACATCGGCTCGGCTGACCATAAGCTGTATGCTTTCAACGCTAAAGGGTATGCTCAAAGCCTCTCGGGATGCGGCATTTCGGCATGTCCGCCCATCTGGTCCGCCTCCACTGGGGGCAGCATCTTCTCCTCTCCTGTAGTGGCCAACGGGGTGATCTACGTCGGCTCAGAAGACCACAAGCTCTACGCGTTCAATGCTGCCACGGGCAAAGTCCTCTGGATGGCCTCCACCGGGGATGTTATCCATTCCTCCCCTGCGGTGGATAACAACGTGGTCTATGTCGGCTCAGAAGACCGCAAGCTCTACGCGTTCAATGCTAAAGGGTGCCAGCATCCACAATGCTCGCCACTGTGGACGGCCTCCACCGGGGATGCTATCGACTCCTCGCCCACTGTGGCCAATAGGGTGGTCTATGTCGGCTCAGCTGACGGCAAGCTCTACGCGTTCAATGCCAATGGATGCGCACAAGCCTTCTGTTCGCCTCTGTGGACCGCTTCCACCGGGAACCAGGTCGACTCCTCGCCCGCGGTGGCCAATGGCGTGGTCTACGTTGGCTCGTTTGATGGCAACCTCTATGCTTTTCACCTGGCTCGCTCCCACTCCTGATGACGTTCGTTCTCGATTATACTATACTAGAACGGTAGAGATAATGCGAGACGCGTGTGTGCGGTGAGGAAGGACTGTACACTCTGATCAAGAGCACGGAAATACCGTGGCTCCCAATGGTCTTCATCTCAAAGGAGGAAAGCAATATGTACGCCCAGACCAACGGCAATGAGACCTTCGATACTATCCACGGTCAGGGCCGCCCCATGCTGCTCATGCATGGTGGCCCAGGACTGGACCATACCCACCTTCGTCCCTGGCTCGATTCATTAAGCGAGCAGGTTCAACTGATCTACTACGATCAATTTGGCATGGGACGCTCTAGCAGACCCCAGAGTTTCGAAGGAGTGACCCACGAGACATGGGTGGATGAGGCCGAGGCCCTGCGGGCTGCCCTGGGTCATGATCGCATTATCCTGTTCGGCTTTTCCTACGGCGGCTTCCTGGCTCAGGAGTATGCGCTGCGCTATCCTGATCACCTGGATGGCCTGATTTTGTGTGACACCGCACCGGTTGTGGACTATCCAGACGTGATCGTTGGCAACGCCCAGGCGCGTGGAACGCCGGAGCAGGTACAGGCCGTCGTAGGTGGGCTTTCCGATCCGGCGGCGTTCGCTGATGATGCCGCCTTCCGACAAGTATGGATGACGATCTTCTCGCTGTACTTCCACAGGTACAACCCGCAAGTGGGTGCGGCAATCGACGAGCAGACGCAGTATAGCGGTGCAGCCTTCAGCCACGGCTTTAGCAGGTGTCTGCCGACCTTCAACGTGTTGAATAGACTGGGCGAAATCGCGGTGCCGACGCTCGTCATGGGAGGTCGATACGACTGGATCACCCCTCCTGCCCAGGGACCAGAACGCATCCATGCAGGCATCCCGAACTCGGAGCTGATAATCCTTGAGGACAGTGGCCACTTCTCCTTTATTGAGGAACATGACAAGTTCGTGAGCGTTGTCAGCCATTGGATTGATGACCTGCCGGTATAAAAAGCGGGAGGGCAGAGGGCGGATGTCAGCATAATAAACTCTTGACAGCTCGCTTGCTTCATTATATACTAAAGTCAGAGGAGCGGCTCTCGCTCCTCCGTGTCCTTCCTCCCGCCGCACATCCTTTCTTCAGGAGCACCCTCCCATGTCTCATGTCCCGAATGTCTCAATGTCCAACCAAACAAGCAGCATTGGAGTGAACCCCGTGTACCAGACCACAGAAGATGTCCCCCGCTCACGACAACACAGAGAACTGGGCTTCAAATTCAGCGGGAGGCCGATAGCCCAGGCTGGAATGCAGGCGCTTCTGATTCTACACCTCCTCCAGGAAGTGTGCCAGGTGAAGCTCTGCCTCCTCAAAGGTCTGATAGGTATGCAGGTACACTTCCTCGACTTTGACCGTCTTGAAAAAGCTTTCGGCTTGGGCATTGTCCAGCGGGGTGGCCCGTGCCGACATGCTGATCTGGGCTCCGCTGTCTAACAGGCGCTGCACATAGGCAGCACTGGCTGACTCGACGCCCCGATCGGAGTGATGAATGAACCCGGCGGGCGGCTGGCGCTCACGCAGCGCCATGTGGAAGCCCATCCAAGGCCAGCTGGCTGTCCAAGTGGCGCGAGAGAGGCCCTCCGATACAGCGGCGCGAATAGGCATCCAGCAGGGCTGCCAGGTAGACGAAGTCCTCTGGCAGATGGATGGAGGTCAGATCAGCCACCCAGAGCTGATTGAGCCGACTGACCTCGAGCTCACGGATCAGATTGGGATAGACATGCAGGCCATGCTTCGAGTTGGTCGTGTAGACCACCCGACGCTTGCGCTGGGGCTGCACGAGTCCCAACGCGTGCATCAGGCGCAGCACCCGTTTGTGGTTGACCTGCTAGCCCATGCGTTTGAGGGCGGCGGTCATGCGCCGATAGCCAGAGCGTGAAAACTCCTTGGCCAGCTCGTGCAGCGCCTGGCAGATGGCGGGCTCATCGGCCGACGGCGTGGGCGCGGGTGCGGGCTGCTGCTGCGCATAGTACCAGGCGCGATTGACCTGCAGCACTTCGCACATGTGGCGCACCGACAGCCCCGCTCCTTGGGCGCGGGTCTGGGTGATCACGGCATGGCGCGAGGCTCCGGCAGGCGGCCCTTGCCCAAGGCTTTTTTTAACAACTCGTTCTCCAGGCTGAGCCGTCCGCACAGCCGCTCCAGTTCGACGAGCCGCTTCTGCCCGCTCAGCTCGTCGACGGTCGCCCGATGGGTGCGAAAGGCCTGTTCTCCCTGCTGCAGGTACGCTGCCTTCCAGCGCCCGACCACCCGTGGGGCGAGCTGGTACTCGTGGCAGATGTGTGCCCGACACATCTCCCCACTGACGAGAGGCTCGCACCACCTGCAGGCGGAACTGCGGACTGAAGCTTCTGTGTGTGCTCATGGCTGACTCCTGTCGCTCACATGTGACCTGTGTTCATAGTATACCCTCCTTTTTGGCGGGGGGGTGCATCTTGGGTGCGCACGTCAGGGGCAAGCTGGCGTGAGGTGGCCGCTTCCATCAGGCGGCGCTGAGCCTACCGCATCGGTGCACAACTCTTGCGCCTGATGAAAGCAAAAAAACAGCAGGGTTTTGCTGTCTTGGATCGGCCGATCCAGAACCGGTTCACGCCAGGCTGTACTCATGACACCGGCACGCAATGCTGCTCCTCCTCTTTGACTCGGGAGGGACATCTTCACTGGTCTGGTACTCAGGGGGTCAGTCCAGCATTTCAGAACAAGAGACACATACAAATTGGATGTCCCGAATGTCCAAAGGGACTCAGCCAGGCAAACATACGCTCTCAGAAAAGAACCATGTCTCATGTCCCAATGTCCCGACGTCTCAAAGCAACCAGGCTCTTTACATGAATTGATCTACGGAAAGCGTTTTCCCGTACAGTTAGGATAGGTAAGCGAAAGAAAGGAGGGCATCTCATGGCAGTGAGCAAAGTATCGCGCAAAAACACTTCTCTTGATCAGCATCCAGGGTTGCAAGTATATCAAAACTATCCATTGAATGTGGGGGCTCCTCTGGAGGTTATTCGACAGGCATTCGTCACACCGCAGGACTGCTTCTTTGTGCGCAGTCATGGTGTGGTGCCCCACATACATGCACGCAGCTACCGCTTGACGGTCACCGGACAAGTGCAAACTCCCTTAGAATTGTCCCTTGATGACTTGCGCACGCGCTTTCCTGCTTCTACCGTGATGGCGACGCTGCAATGCGCAGGCCATCGGCGCGATGAACTGGCTACCGTTGGGCCGATTCCGGGAGAAATTCTGTGGGGGGCCGAGACAATCGGCAATGCGGTCTGGCGAGGCGTGGCCTTGCGCGAGGTGTTGCTGGCGGCTGGCGTCGGGCCAGAGGTGTGCCACGTGGCGTTTCTTGGCCTGGACACGATTCACAAAGGCCGTGAACACTTTGCCTTTGGCGGCTCGATCCCCATCGAGAAGGCGATGAATGCGGAAGTCCTGCTGGCCTACGAGATGAATGGGCAACCTTTGCTACCACGTCATGAGTTCCCCCTGCGTGTGCTCGTGCCAGGCTATATCGGAGCGCGCAGCGTGAAGTGGCTGGCCAGCATCATCCTGCAGGAGGCTCCTTCCAGCAACTATTACCAGGCGCGCGCCTACAAACTGTTTCCCCCGCATATTCAAGCCAGGAGCGCCGATTGGACGCAAGGGCAGATGCTGGGAGCCCTCCCGCTGAATTCGGTCATCTTCCGTCCTACTGAGGGTGAGCTACTCCAGGCCGGGCCGATCTCCATTCAGGGCTATGCCGTTGCTGGAGAGGGGCAGCGCATCGAACGGGTGGAAGTATCCAGTGACGGGGGAGCCACCTGGACCAACGCCACGTTCCTCGAGCAGCCGCAGCCCTGGACCTGGTGCTTCTGGGAGGCGACGGTACCCCTTGGGCCCGGTGTGCATCAGCTGGTCGTGCGCGCCTGGGATTCGGCTGGCGGCACGCAACCAGCGGAGGTCAGACAGGTGTGGAATTGGAAAGGGTACCTGAATAATGCCTGGCATCGCATCAACGTCGTCATCCAGTAGGCGGGAGCATAGCGAAACCTGACATTTGATCCTGCTGGCGAAGTGTCCAAAGACGGCGAGCGAAGCGATGCCGACTGCGTAGGGGCCCGATTTATCGCGCCCACTGCCGATAATGAATTTTCATTTTCAAGATCGGTAATGATAGACTCTTTGGCGAAGAAGTCCTTCTGACGCCGAAAGGAGTGTGCCATGTGCCAGTTGATCAAAGAACAACATCGCTTGAAGCTGGACCTGAGCGAGCCGG
>WNGG01002421.1_pt1 | contig 35694 bp, 36 predicted proteins | sample 5400661 | NCBI WGS metagenome assembly WNGG01 (sample SAMN13153372, study PRJNA577476) | soil metagenome | isolation source: 100 cm soil or saprolite under Garry oak tree replicate 1 | place: USA:California | collected 2016-06-15
TGTGGCTGGATCCAAGATTTCCGTGGATATTTCCCTCCCGAGAAGCCGCCTTCATCGGCTCGCCAGCGATCATGGTAGTAGAGGGATTCTCGACCTTTCCCGTTAGCATGCCGGCGTTGTTCCTGCTCGCACTGCTAGGTTGTCTTCCTCTTGTTCGCGGTTCAAGCGAAACGGTTCGCCGCCTGCGCCTCCCGTCGGTCGCGCTTCTCCTGGGAGGCGGAATTATGCTGGCGACGGTCGCAATAACCGAGCGCTACCTGCATGATCTATATCCGGCCTTGATCATCTGCGCGGCTGTTGGAGTTGGGCGGATTGAGCGGGAAAGGTACACACGCGGAACCACCATCTTGATTGCTGCGCTCAGTATCATCAGCATTACGCTCAATTGCTCGTTCGCGTTAGAAAATCAACGCCTGGACCTATGGGGGATGGGTGTCCCGCCGGCCAAGCGAGCGGAATTCAAAAAGCTGCAAAGCTCGCTCTATCGTTTCTTTAACCGCCTACCGAATACCGCGGATGCAAAAAAATAGCGATTGCCCTAACTAACTAATAGCGGGCTGCTGCTGGGTGAGACAGTGAAACGTGCCAAGTCCCCAGATTAATTCCCGGCAATCGATGGCAATGACATGGCGATCAGTGAAAAGTTTTTGCAAGATCGACAGTGCGATTTCGTCGTTTGGATCGGCGAATGTCGGGAGTAGCACGCAGGAATTCGCGATGTAAAAATTGGTGTAGCTTGCCGGCAGCACGAGATCTTCGCGCACCATTCGCCGAGTCGTCGGCAGCTCGGTGATGTCGATCTTGTGATTGCCGATCTTCATTTCGCGCAGTCGCCGCAGATTTTCCTGGAGCGGTCGGTAGTTCGCACTGCTGCGATCATGGTCGACGACAGCGACGACGGTTCGTTTCGAAACAAAGCGCGCGAGATTGTCGATGTGTCCGTCAGTATCGTCGCCTTCGGTTCCCTCGCCCAGCCAGAGAATCTCACTGATGCCAAGAAAATCGCGCAGCCGTTTTTCGATTTCTTCGCGCGATAAATTTGGGTTTCGATTTTTATTTAACAAGCACGATTCGGTGGTGAAGAGTGCTCCAGCGCCGTTCACGTCGATCGAGCCGCCTTCCAAAATCATGCGCGGATAAAACACGGGAGCCTTGAGAATCTCGGCGACACGCGTTGGCACGACTTCATCCAGATCGAACGGCGGATATTTATTTCCCCAGGCGTTGTAATCCCAATCGACGACGGCGAGTTTTGGATCGGCAGCGCGCGTGAGAAAAATCGGGCCGTGATCGCGGCACCATGGCTCGTTTGTCGGGATTCGGTAAAACGTGACGCGCTCCATCGGCAGTCCGTGCAATACTTCGCGGGCTTCGGCTTCGTGTGCGCCGTTGCAAACATTGATGCAGACCTCTTCGGATTCGACCAGCGCTTCGACCATGGCCCGCAAAGTTGGCAAGATACGATCAAACGAACCGGGAAAACTGATTCCCTCGCGCCGCGGCCAGGAAAGCCAAGTCGCCGCATGTGGTTCCCATTCCGCCGGCATGCGGTAAGCAAGCGCGGCCGGAGTCTTTTGTGCCAGCGACATTTCAAAGCAATAGCACGTTGATGCGTAATTGCGCGGGTTCAGCCCCGTTGTGTTCTGCACGAAACATCAGCGAAGCGCCTTTTGTTCAGGCACCCGCAAGAAATGCAAATGTACGTCGCCCGTTTCCGCTCGATCCCTACAACCGCTGAATTGCCGAACCTACAGAGATGGCCGCCCCAACTAACTCATCGGCGATGAAGCCGGAGCGGCTGGCTTGTAAATCGCGCCAACGATCGCGCCCGCGATGGCGAATTCGAGCAAGTTGCCGACGACCCAGCCGCAGAGGATTTTCGTCGTCAGCGGTTGCACCGCAAAGGTGATCAAGTTGTCACCGATATAAAGGAACGCCACCATAAGTCCCAGTCCAACGCCAGCGGCGACGCCGCCAGCCGGCACGTAGCGGGCGAAAATCATGGTGAGAAAGAACGCCATCACACCATGACCCAAGATCAGCACCCAGAAGTGACTGCCAAAGTCCGCTTCGGTCCGCCAAAGCGCTGGCACTTCATTATGGATGTTGCGCATAAGATTCCCGTACCAGACGAATCCAAACGCGAAGACAAAAACCCAAGCTACGACAAATGCGATGAAGAATTTTTTCCAGTTCATAGGTTTAATTGGTTTAAACTGCCCCAAGACCCTGCCAACCTCCTTGCTAAATCCCCGGCTGTTTGTCTATCTAAATCGGCAGGGTGACGCTCTGCGGAGCCGTGGAATTAATTCGTCGTCTCGACAGAGTCTCGCCCTACCGTACGTTCGGCCATGCGTACTCCATTGCTGGCCGCAGCGATAAGCTTGTTGATCGCTGATTCGGCGCACGCCCAGATCGATCGCATAACCGGGAAAAATTTCGCCACGCGCTCGGAAGTTCTGGCGCGGCACGGAATGGTTTGCACGAGTGTGCCGGCGGCAACGCAAGTTGGACTCGATATTCTCAAGCGCGGCGGGAGCGCGGTCGATGCGGCCATCGCCGCGAACGCGACTCTCGGTTTGATGGAGCCGGTTTCCAATGGAATCGGAGGCGATTTATTCGCCATCGTCTACAGCGCGAAGGAAAACAAACTCTACGGAATCAATGGCAGCGGTCGCTCCCCGCTTGGTTTGAGCTACGACCAGATGAAAGCGGAGCTCGCCAAATTGAAGCGCGAAACTATTCCGCCAACCGGCATGCTGCCGATTAGCGTGCCCGGAACTGTTGACGCGTGGGCGGAGCTACACAAAAAATTCGGCAAACTAAAATTTGCCGACGATCTCGCGCCGGCGATCCATTACGCCGAGGAAGGTTTTCCGGTCACGGAACTGATCGCGTACTACTGGGCGTTCGGTCCGCGGCTCTACAAAGGTTCGCCCGGCGCGTTTCTCGAAACCTACACGCTTGATGGCAAAGGGCGCACGCCGGCCAAAGGCGACATTTTCAAAAACTCGGCACTCGCCAAAACCTTGCGATTAATCGGCGAGAAAGGGCGCGACGCTTTTTACAAAGGCGAGATCGCGGACAAGATCGACACATTCATGCAGCAGAACGGCGGCTTTCTGCGCAAAGTCGATTTTGAGAAGCATGCATCCATATGGGTCGATCCGGTCTCGACCAATTATCGCGGCTACGACGTGTTCGAATTGCCGCCGAACGGCCAGGGCATCGCCACGCTGCAGATGTTGAACATTCTGGAAGGTTTCGATCTACGCACAATGGGACGCAATTCACCCGAGACGTTGCACACGATGATCGAAGCAAAGAAAATCGTTTGGGCCGATCGCGCAAAGTTTTATGCCGATCCGGCGTTTGCAAAAATTCCGCTGAAGAGCTTGCTCTCGAAAAGTTACGCGGGCGAACGGCGGAAATTAATTGATCCGAACCACGCGAACAAACATGTCGATCCGGGAAATCCGGCGCTCGATCAAGGTGACACGATTTACCTAAGCGCCGCCGATGATGAAGGGAACATGGTCTCGCTTATTCAAAGCAATTATCGCGGCATGGGCAGCGGCATTGTGGTGCCCGGGCTCGGATTCATGTTCCAAGATCGCGGCGAACTTTTTTCGATGGACGGGCAGCATGCGAATGTTTACGCGCCCGGCAAACGCCCGTTTCACACCATCATTCCGGGGTTCGTGATGAGAAATGGCAAACCATGGGAAGCATTCGGCGTCATGGGCGGCGGGATGCAACCGCAGGGTCACGTGCAAGTGCTCGCGAACCAGATCGATTTCGGATTAAACGTGCAGGAGGCTGGTGACGCCTCGCGCTGGCAACACGAAGGCGATAACGAACCGACCGGCGAGAAATTATCTGAGTCCGGCGGCTACGTCGAGGTCGAGAGCGGCATTCCCTACGAAACCGTCCGCGAATTGCGCAAACGCGGACACGACGTGCGCTTCGACGTCGGCGGCTACGGCGGTTACCAAGCCATCAAAGTCGAGATGCACAATGGCCAGCGCGTTTACGTCGGCGCGAGCGAATCACGCAAAGACGGCCAGGCAGCGGGATATTAGTCCTCCGCAATTGTCGATCTTGTCTCTGTCGCTCGCATGGCGCACGATTGGCCGGTGCTGACGCAAACCGAACAACGCGCTGACGAGCAACTCGTCCGCGCGATTGGCATTCCGGCGCTGACGGCCAACATCGTCAATTCCACCATTGGCGCGGGCATTTTCGTATTGCCGGCGCTGGTGGCGAAAGGCCTCGGTCCGGCCGCGCCTCTCGCGTTTCTAGCCTGCGCGATCGCGATGGTTTTGTTCGCCACTTGTTTCGCCGTCGCAGGCAGCCGCGTCTCGCTCACCGGAGGCCTTTACGCGTATGTCGAAGTCGCGTTCGGCCGCTACGTCGGATTTCTCGCCGGCGTGCTTTACGGTGTCACGGCCATCACTGCCGTTGCCGGCGTCGTAGATGTTCTTGTGAATTCAATCGGGGGGGTCGTGCCCTTGTTAGGCAACCCGATCATTCGCGTCGTCGTCATGTTTTTGGTTTACGGCGTACTCGTCGTCATCAACGTCCGCGGCGTGCGCGCCGGCGCGGGAGCGGTGACCGTCGTGACGCTGGCAAAACTTTTGCCGTTACTCCTATTTGTGGGGACGGGAATATTTTTCATTCATCCAGCGAACATCGCGTGGTCGGGCTGGCCGGGGAGCAAAGCGCTGGGCGACAGCGTTCTGCTTTTGATCTTCGCTTTCGTCGGCGTAGAAGTCGGACTAATTCCAAGCGGCGAGGTCAAGAATCCCGCGCGCACGGTCCCACGCGCGATCTATATCGCACTCGCGATCACGACCGTGCTTTACATCCTGATTCAGCTAGTGGCGCAGGGAACTCTCGGCGCCGACCTGGCGAACCATCCGGACACGCCACTCGCGGAAGCAGCTTCGCGTTTTCTTGGAAACCTTGGCCGCACCATTCTGCTCGCCGGTGCGACGATCTCCGCCTTCGGTTTTGTAACGAGCGACATTCTGAGTTCGCCGCGAATGCTATTTGCTGTTGGGCGCGACGGTGTATTGCCGGCTTGGTTCGCACATGTCCACCCCCGCTACCGGTCGCCCGACGTTGCCATCATTACCTACGCTCTGATCGCCTTCGCTCTTTCCGTGAGTTCGAGCTTCGAAACGCTGGCCGTGCTCTCAAACGTCGCGGTCTTGCTCATGTATTTGCTTTGCTGCGCCGGAGTATGGCTTTTAATCCGCCGCAACGTGCAGACGGATGGGGCACCGTTCATTTTCCGTGGGATGCAAATCATGCCGGGACTTGCGATCACTGTCATTCTTTGGCTTTTCTGGTTAACGCAACCTTGGGACAAATTCGCCAAGATCGGAGCCATTCTCGTTGGCACGTCAATTCTATATCTACTGCGAGTAAAATTGCGACGGGCCTAATTTTTTGGTGCTTTGATCTCGGCGAGCTTTTGTTCCGCGCGGGCGACGTCAGATTTGTGCGCGCTGCCAAGAGCGAGAAGTTTTTGTTGTCGATGTAAATTCGTTTCCGCGGCCTCGAGTTCGGCTTGGGCAAGCTTTGTCGCCGACCCGTGCGCGGTTTCAGTCGCAAGCGTCAGCACAGATTCGGCCTGTGCCAGATCGGTTCTTGAAATTTCGCCAGCCGTAAAGCGGCTTTGCTGAGCGATGAATTCTTCGTTCGCGCGCGCGCGACGTGCATTCGCGAGAGCACACTCCAAGCGGATGATTTTTAATGCGCGCTGTTCCACTTCCACTTGGGAGAGCACGCCGATTTTGCAAAGCCTTTCCGTGCCGGCGGCGTTTCTCTTCGCGCGTTCAAATTGCTTTTCCAAAGTCTGGACATTCGGCAGCGGGGTCGGCGAAACGGCGACCGCTGAAGAAGGCTCGATTGAGCGATTTGGGCTCAACAATGGCGGCTCGATGTCGAACGAATCACCGGAATCGTCTTCGGGCGGTTTAGCTGCGCCCAAAGCGGCCATTGCCGTTGCGAAAATCGCGACCGGCAACGCCAACGATCGTCTCATGCAACCGAGAGTATCATGGATGATTTTTCTTTTCACCGGCAGACAATGTGGCATATCACACGCTTCTAGAGTGTCTTGTGCATCCAATTCGTCTGAGAGTTTTATTTGGCGCAGCACTTTTTGCCATCCTCATTCCATCGACGATTGCTGCTGAGTTTCCTTCTCGCGGGCCGACCGTACCGGGCAGCGTCGCGCGCATTCGATGGGGAGGCCAGGCGGCCGCGCCGGAAAGAGCGCCAGTGGCGGTGAAGCGGGCGATTTGGGCGGCAAATCAACTTCGCTCCAAGCCTTATCGGTACGGCGGCGGTCACCGCTCGTTCCACGATCGCGGTTATGATTGCTCCGGCACGATCTCGTATGCGCTTGGAGCTGCGGGGCTAATCAAGTCGCCGATGAGCTCAGCCGATTTCCGCCGCTTTGGTCAACACGGGCGCGGCAAATGGATCACGGTTTACGCCCGCAACGGCCACACGTTCGCCATCATCGCAGGGCTGCGCCTCGACACCACGCCGTATCTCACCGCGCACGATCGTTGGGCACCCAACTGGTACTCCAGCGTGCGTATGCCTTCGGGTTTTGAAGCGCGGCATCCGGTCGGTCTGTAGTTCCCGGCCAGGCGTCGCGTTCGTCTAGCGCTCCGCCGTTGTCGGATCGATGATGGATTTTACTTCCGAGATGCGATTCGCCGGGAAGCCGCCTTGCTCGGCATGCTCGCGCACCATCTTTTCGTTTGGCGCGATGTAGACACAATAAAGTTTGTCGCCCGTGACATAGCTCTGCAGCCACTGAATCTGTGGCCCGAGATTTCGGAGCACTCCGCAGGATTTCTGCGAGATCGCTTGCAACTCGTCCTTCGACAATTTACCGGCATTCGGAATCTCACGCTCGATCACGTACTTGGGCATAAACAACTAGCGTGTAGTCAAAATCGAAGTTCAAGTCAAACCGACACGCGAGTTCCAAACAAGATAATGCACTCAAACAAATCACGGCGCCGGAACGCAAGAACGACTCGTCTGCGGCGGGCAAGATCGACATCTAGCGCGCCGGACTTTGGTTTCACGCTATCAGAGATGCGCGCATTGCGGGCGTTGAAAACGCCGGCGGGCATTCAGCGGTTTGTCGACGACTTGCCTTACAACCTGAGTTACACGGCGCGATCGCCCCGAAAAGTCTTGCATGATCGCACGGCTTCGTGCCTCGAAGGCGGAATCTTCGCCGCGGCCGGCTTGCGCATCCTCGGATTTCCGCCGCTCATCTTCGATCTTGAAGCCGATCGCGACACCGATCACGTGGTCGCCATTTTCAAAGTACGAGAAAGGTGGGGAGCAGTTGCGAAATCTAATTTCACCGGCTGCCGTTATCGCGAGCCGGTTTACCGCAGCTTGCGCGAGCTGGCCATGAGCTATTTCAATGTCTATTTTAATTTGCGCTGGGAACGCACGCTGCGCCGTTATTCGCGCCCAGTGAATCTCGCCCGCTTCGATCATCTCAACTGGATGACAACGCAAAAACCGATTTGGTTCATTGCCGAACACCTCTGCGACATCCCGCACATCTCGCTCTTAACATCGACAATGGAAAAAAACCTGACTCGCATCGATCCTCGCACGATCAAAGCCGAAATGATCGGTCATCGAAAGAAATAGTTTCCGCCGCGGCGCTATAGGTGAATCACGTATGCCTTGCTATTCGCAATGGGGAGAGAGCGAAAGGCAAGGTCTAAGACGCTTGCGAACCGCAGACGCGGTTTGCCATCGAAATCGCTTCCTGTTCGAGAGGCGCTTGCGAGTAGCCAATCGTCAAACACTCGAAAAGATACTTGCGCAGGAATGGAAGAATTCCGCCGAGCCGCTCGTACTGCGCGGTGTGCGCGAGCTCATGCACAATCAGCGAGCGATCCCGCCAGCAGTCCGAACGAATAAAGATGCCGTGGCGCAGAGCCAAGGCTCGTGGAGCGGGAGTGAGAAATCGGATCGCTCCCGCCGCCGCTTTTAAGATTGGATGCCGCGGTGCCGGGATTTCATCCACTTGCAAAAGGCGGATAAGATTGGGGTTTCGAACTCCGATAGCCACTGCATCGACAACTTCATCTTCAGCCAGCGGCACACCGTCCCGTAAAATTCGCTCCTCCTCCTCGGTCGCCCATTGCACCGCCAGTGGAAGCAGTGTTTCAAATTGTTCAGGCACCGATTCTTCACCCATACAGGCAGAACGGAGCAAGAACCTGGCCTAATAATTGGCATTATGGCGTGGAAAATTAAGTTGAGGCGACTCTCGTGGAGTTTACCTAGGGAGAAATGCTTGCGACACGGTAGCGTCTAACACATTCGCGCGAGCAGAGCCGCGAGGCCGCCTGAAAGCGGCCTGCAATTTTTCGCTGTGCACGCTAATGTATTCCATGAGCGTACAAGTTTACGGCTGCAATCACGTCGCCATCGAAGTGGACGACATCAAAAAGGCGATCGCTTTTTACCAGGATGTTTTCAATCTCGAAAAACTCGACCGTGGCGAAGGCGACGCCTTTTTCAAGCTGGGCGAGCATCAATTCCTCGCCATTTTTGAAGTGAAGAAATTGCAACCGGCGAACATGCGGCATTTCGGCATCATGGTGCGCGACGAACAGCAGCTGGCGGAAGTGCGCAAGAAAATCACCGGCAAATACAAATTAAAACTGGAGCCGCCGTTCCGTTGCGACTTTCGCGACCCGTGGGGCAATCGCATTCAAGTTGTTGATCTTCACGATGAATCGCTCATCTGGCTCCTGCCTTATCGCGAAGTGCAAAAGGCCGGAATTAAATTCGACGGAAAATAAGAACTCGCATGACCGCCACAAAGGTCACCAAGAGATTTTGGGTTTGTGTTGCGTCGTGCCCCCTGTGTTCTTTGTGCGAGTAATTTTCTGACGCTACATTTACACGCATGAGTAAGCTCGCCGGCAAAAACATTCTTATCACGGGCGCGTCGCAAGGACTAGGGCGCGAATTAGCGCTGCGTTTCGCGCGCGAAGGCGCGGCCGGACTTTCGCTCGTCGCACGCCACATCGATCAGGTCAATAAAGTGCGCGATGAAGTTCGCAAGCTCACCCCTAAGATCGACATCTTCGTCATCGAAGCCGACGTGAGCAAACCGCGCGAGATCGAGCGGATTGTCGCGACCACACTCGCGCAATTCAAAGGTCATCTCGACGTGCTGGTGAATAACGCATCGACCATCGGGCCGTCGCCCATGCCGAGCCTGCTCGATTATCCGGCCGAAGATTTTCGCGAAGTGATCGACACGAATTTGATCGGCCCATTTCTTCTCATTAAGAATGCATTGCCCGCGATGATCGAGCGCGGCGGCTCCATCATCAACGTCACCAGCGACGCGGGCCAGGTCGGTTACCCGGGCTGGGGCGCGTACGGCATTTCCAAGTTTGGACTCGAGGGCATGTCGCAAACGTGGGCGTCCGAGCTGGAAGAAACCGGCGTGCGCGTCAATTGGGTCGATCCGGGAAACATGAACACGGCAATGCATCGCGCGGCGGAGCCGGAAGAGGATCCGGTCGAATGGGCGAATCCCGCCGACGTAACTGATGTATTTCTTTTTCTCGCTTCCGATGAAGCGAAAAACGTGACCGGCAAACGCTTTCAAGGGCAAGAAGATTGGAAGGCTGAGTTAGCTCGCACAAAGGACACAAAGTAATAGAAATGTAATCCTTCGGATTTCTTTGTGACCGTTGTGGACTTGGTGCGAAAATTTTTCTAATGCCTTCGCCATTCACATTCACGCTACCGCCAGAGCTGAACGCAAAAGAGCCGCCGGAACGTCGTGGAATTCGCCGCGACCAAGTGCGGTTGCTCGTAATCGACCGCGCGACCGGACGCGTCGAACACTCGCATTTCGACAAGATCGACGATTACGTTCGCGAAAATGATCTGCTCGTTTTCAATTCGAGCCGGACGCTGCCGGCGTCGTTGCGCGGTTGCGATTGTAGCGCGGCGCACGGCCCGTGCATGGAGGTTCGTCTGGCCGAGCGGTTGCCAGACGATTCATGGCTGGCGCTTTTGCTTTGCGAACAAGGCGATCCCTTCGGCTGCGGGTTGCGTCCCGAAATGCAAATCGAATTCGCGGAAGGACTCAGCGCGACCGTGCTGGAGCGTGACGCCAGCATTCCGCGCTTGTGGAAATTGCGCTTCTCCACTTCGGGAACGCAACTTGTCGATCTTATCTATCGGCTCGGGAAACCGATCCGCTACGAATACGTCTCTGCGCCGTGGGACCTCGATTATTACCAAACCGTTTACGCGACCGAACCGGGCTCCGCCGAGATGCCGTCCGCGGGACGCGCGTTTACGTGGAAGTTGCTGCTCGATCTCAAGCGCCGCGGCGTCGACGCCGCCTATATTGTTTTGCACGCCGGACTTTCATCGTACATGGATGACGAGCTCGACGCGCAGCATCCTTCATCGGAAGAAGAATATTTGGTCAGCGCGACCAGAGCGGAGAAAATAAATCTTACACGCGCGAAAGACGGGCGCGTCATCGCAGTCGGAACAACCGTCGTGCGCGCGCTTGAATCGGTTGTCGATGAAACTGGCTGCGTGACTGGAGTGCACGGTTACACACGGTTAAAGATCGACAACCACCATCGTTTGAAAGCCGTGGACGGTTTGCTCACCGGCTTGCACGAACCGGAAGCGAGTCATCTCAACTTACTGAGCGCGTTTTTGCCGGCCGAACAGATTCGCGCCGCGTATGAAGAAGCGATCGCACGAAAATATCTTTGGCATGAATTCGGCGATTTGAACTTGATCCTTTAATTGTCGCTCAAGAAAGTCTGGCAAGCAGGCGCTTTCGCGAGCAGGCGGCTGCCGCCATAGTTGTTTGCAGATGATTTCATTTATCGTTCCGGCGTACAACGAAGAGCTCGAGTTGCTATCGACCATCTCGGCCATTCGCGCCGCAGCGGAAAAGATCGGCAATTACGAGATTATCGTCGTCGACGACGCGTCCACCGATGCGACCGCGGAAATTGCGGCAAAAGCCAGTACGCAGGTTGTATCGGTCGACCGCCGCCAAATTGCAGCCGCGCGCAATGCCGGCGCCCGCGCCGCGCGCGGTGAAGTTTTGTTTTTTGTCGATGCCGATACGCGTATCTCCCAGGCGCATGTTGTCGATGCAATTGCTGCATTGAGCTCCGGCTGCTCCGGCGGCAGTGCGCGCATATTCGCTGATGGCGTCATCCCGCTCTGGGGCCGCGTCTTTATCAAGGCTTTTTGCGGGATTTATTTTGCGCTCAATCTCGGCGCCGGCGCGTTTCTTTTCAGCACGCGCAAAAATTTCGACGCAATCGGCGGATTCGATGAGCAACTTTTCATCGGCGAAGAAGTCTTTTTCAGCCTGGCGCTGCGAAGACTGGGCCGCTTCAAAGTCCTGCGTGGACCCATAATAACTTCCGGCCGGAAGTTGCGGATGTACTCCGCGCGCGAAATTTTCGCAAACTCATTTGCGGTTATAATCGGAGGCATGCGCGCCGCCCGTTCGCGCGATAAACTCGATCTTTGGTACAACGGCAAACGCGAGACAAGATCGACGTGATAAGTTCGCGGATCACAATCGCCACGACGCCGGAAGAAATTCGGCGCTGCCACGTGGTCATGCGCGAGTTGCGGCTGCATTTCGATGATGCGGAGAAGTTTGTTGAGCGCATCGCGCGCCAGCAAAGGGAGGGCTACATGCTGGCGTTTCTGGAAGCGGAAGGCAAGGTGCGCGCGGTCGCCGGGTACCGCTTTCTCGAATCGCTCTTTTCCGGCAAATTTCTTTATGTGGATGATCTTGTTACGCAGGCTGCCGAGCGGTCACTTGGTTTCGGCGGCAAACTTTTCGATTGGCTGGTGGAGCAGGCGCGCGCCAACAATTGCGAAAATCTGGAGCTCGATTCTGGTGTACAGCGCTTCGATGCGCACCGTTTCTACTTGCTCAAGCGGATGAATATTTCGTCTTATCATTTCCGAATCAAAATCTCATGAAAAACGAAAATCCTTGGATCGATATCTGCCCCGGCATCAAGCGCCAGACGGTGACGAGCGGAAAAACGATGTACCAAATGCTGGCCAAGCTCGAGGCCGGCAGCAAAATGCCGGATCATCGACATCCGCAGGAACAGATCGTCCATATCCTCGAAGGCCGAATGAAGTTGATTGTTGATGGAATGCCGCACGAACTTGCGACCGGCGATTCATTTTATCTCGCGAACAACGTGCCCCATGGCGTGGAAACGATCGAAGACACGCGCGTGCTCGACACTTTCAGTCCGCCGCGCGACGAATACCTCGCTATTGATGAAGCGAATCGTCAAAGACTGTAGCGACCGCTGTCATCAGCGGCAAAATTAGTAAGAAATGCAGTCGAGACGGCGGCCACAACAACGGAAAATCGCTTGCCGATCTTGCGCGGAAAAGGTTGGCTTTCCAAATTCGCTCCGTGATAGCCTTCACGCCCTAACCAAGACAAACCCATGTTACACATCATTTGGTCCATCATCCTCGGTTTCATTGTCGGTTTGATTGCGCGCGGGATCATGCCGGGTATTCAGCATCTCAGCTTTATCATGACCACGCTTCTCGGGATCGGCGGATCGATCATTGGGGGATTGATCGCGCGGCTTTTCTCGAAACCGGCACCGGGCTCATCGTTTCATCCGGCCGGTTTCATCATGTCGATTATCGGCGCTCTTATTCTGCTCTTTATCTGGGGACAAATGAATCCCTGATAGATCCTTACTCCGCCACGCTGAATCCGCAGAGGACGACATGGTCGCCCCATGGGAAGCAGACTGCTTCCCCTACAGTCAATCTCTCGCCCGCACCTCTCCTCCGTAGCGCTTGCGAAAGCGCGGTCTTCATCTACAATAGCGACTTCGTTTATGGCGGAGAACACGGAAACGTTGAACATCACGGAGTTCCAGCTGCATAAAAACGATACCGGCAGCGCGGATGTGCAGGTTGCACTTCTCACCCGCCGGATCGAGCACCTGACGGAACACTTGAAGAGCAACGCCAAAGATCATTCCTCGCGGCGCGGCCTGCTCAAGATGGTCGCGCAACGCCGGAGTTTGCTCGATTATTTGAGCAAATCGAAAGCCGATCGCTACAAAAAGTTGATCGACAAGTTAAAGCTGCGGAAATAACCGCAGCCATCTTTAGGGAAGTTCGCGTTCATCGTTTTTCCGTTTGAAGCCAAGCGTAAATTAGAAACACAACAATCAGCAGTCCAGGCCGAACGAACCACCTTGGATTTTAGGTTTTAGTCCCGCAATCGCGGGATTAAAACCTACAGTCAGGGTGACCGGCCTGGAACTCGCACATCCAGGAAAGTAAAATGCAACATCAGGTCACGGCCCAAATCGGGGCCTCTCACATCTCCATCGATACCGGTAAAATCGCCAAGCTCGCCGACGGCGCGGTCATCGTCTCATGCGGCGACACCATGGTGCTGGCCAGCGCCGTTTCGGCAACCACCATCAAGGAAGGTCAGGATTATTTTCCGCTCACAGTCGATTATCGGGAAAAAGCGGCGGCGGTCGGAAAATTTCCCGGCGGTTATTTCAAACGCGAAGGTCGTCCTTCGGAAAAGGAAACGCTTACTTCACGCATGATCGATCGGCCGCTGCGGCCACTCTTTCCGACGGGATACTTCTACGACACGCAAGTCATCAGCCTCCTTCTCAGCGCGGATGGTGAAAATGATCCCGATATTCTCGCGCTTAATGGCGCTTCGGCCGCGCTTTGCGTTTCCGACATTCCGTTTGCGGGCCCGATCGGCGCCATGCGCGTCGGCCGCGTCAATGGCCAGTTCGTCGCCAACCCCACACACACGGAGCGCACGCAAAGCGATCTCGATCTTATTTACGTCGGCACCGAAAACGACGTCATCATGATTGAAGGCGCGGCGAACGAAGTGCCGGAGGCCGATTTCATCAAAGCGCTCGAGTTCGCGCACGGGCACGCGCGCGAGATGATTCGCATCCAAAAAGAGCTTGCCGCGCAAGTGGGCAAACCGAAACGCGAGATGCCGCTGCTTCAGGTGAAACCGGAGCTGATCGAAATTGCCTATCAAGTGGCGGGCAGCCGGATTGAAAGCGCGCTTTACACCGAAGGCAAAGTCTCGCGCGCCAAAGCGATCGACGCATTGCGCGAAGAAGTGAAGATGTCGATCTTGCAGAAATATCCCGAGACCGACGCGTTTTCGATTTCACAAGCGTTCGATTACGTGCAGAAGAAGGCGTTTCGGATCAGCATTCTCGACAAACAAAAACGAGTTGATGGCCGGGGTTATCAGGATCTGCGTTCAATCAGTTGCGAAGTGGGCGTGCTGCCCCGCGCGCATGGTTCGGCCATTTTCCAGCGCGGCGAAACTCAGGCCCTCGCGCTCGCCACGCTCGCGCCGATCGAAGAAGCGCAAAACATCGACGCCTACGGCGGCGGCGAAACTTCGAAGCGTTTTATTTTGCATTACAATTTTCCGCCGTTCAGCGTGGGAGAGACCGGTCGCACCGGTGGCGCGAGCCGGCGCGAGATCGGCCACGGCGCTCTGGCGGAGCGTTCGCTCGAACCGGTTGTGCCGGGCGAAAATGATTTTCGCTACGCCATTCGCATCTCGAGCGAGATCATGGAATCGAATGGATCGACCTCGATGGCGAGCGTCTGCGGCGGGATGCTGGCGCTGTTGGACGCTGGTGTGCCAGTGAAGGGAACGGTCGCAGGAATTTCCGTCGGCCTCGTCACCGAACATGGCGAAGATCGACAATTGAAACGTTACGAGTTGCTCACCGACATCATCGGCTCGGAAGACCATTTCGGCGACATGGAGCGATCATGCGCGCGAAAGAAGCGCGCACGAAAATTCTCGAAATCATGCGTGGCAAGATCGACAAACCGCGCGCGGAGTTGTCGAAGTACGCGCCACGCATCGAAACGATCAAAATTAATCCGGAGAAAATCGGCGCGCTGATCGGTCCGGGCGGCAAAACCATCAAAGGCATTGTCGCGGAAACCGGCGCTGAAATTAATATCGAGGACGATGGTTCAGTGCACATCTACGCCACCAGCGGCGAAAGCATGGCGCGGGCAAAAGAAATTATCGGCGGCATGACGCGCGAAATCGAGATCGGCCAGACCTACCAGGGCCGGGTTGTCTCGGTGAAAGAATTCGGCGCGTTTGTCGAAGTTTTCCCGGGCAGAGACGGTCTCGTGCATATTTCCGAGCTGGCCGATTTCCGAGTAAAGCGCACCGAAGATGTCGCGAACGTCGGCGACATGATTTGGGTCAAATGCATTGGCATCGACGACAAAGGCCGCGTAAAACTTTCGCGCAAAGCCGCATTGAAAGAACGCGCCGAAGCCGAAACCGGCGCAGCAGTTGAGCGCGTGCCAGCCGGGTAAGCTTACGCGGGCCTGTTCTCGCGCACAGCGAGGTCTGTCCGTTTTATGTGTTATGCTGAGCGAAGTCTAAGAGTCTCGCGCTGCTCACAGGTGACAAGGGGCAAGGGCCTTCAGCGTTGTGCCCGCGTTCCAGAAGAATCAATTCCAGCACGATCGTACTAGTTTGACCTCGTAACCGAATGCGGAAAAGGCGTTGCATCCTGCCGGACGTGTTTTCCGCAGTTAAGTCAGCTTCCAAGACGGAACCTTCCGGCCGGATGTAAAGTGCGAGATAATCGCGCAACTTACGGCGCAGATATTTCCGCATAAATCACGTTTACCGGAGGCAGTTGTACTTAACGATCACATACAATGCCCGCAACCCGTCTCGCTAGCCAATCTTTTTTCCTTCTTCATACGTCCGGCCGTAGTAAGAAATGCCCACTTCATAGATTCGGCAGCGCTTTTTCGCGAGCTTGGCCGTTATTTCCGGCTCGAATCCAAAACGGTTTTCTTCGATTTGGATCGATTTGATGAGCGGCGCTCGAAAGACTTTGTAGCCGGTTTCCAAGTCGGTCAGATTTAAATTGGTGAACATATTTGAGAGCAGGGTGAGAAACCTGTTACCGACCATGTGCCAAAAAAATACCACGCGATGTGGTCGCCCGCCCATGAACCGGGAGCCGAAAACGGCATCCGCTTTTCCGGAGATTATTGGCTCGAGCAGCAGCGGATATTCCTCCGGGCTGTACTCAAGATCGGCATCCTGCACCAAAATGATGTCTCCGCTCGCTGCCTCGAAACCGGCGCGCAGGGCCGCCCCTTTTCCTCGATTGACAGGGTGGTAAATAATCTGGTCGATCGCACCGGAAAGCTTCTCCCGCAGTAAAGTTTGCGTTCCATCATTAGAGCCGTCATCAATCACAATGATCTCTTTGTTTTCAACCGGGGCGCTGCGCACTGCTTCGACGATTTTCGCGATCGTGTTCTTTTCGTTATAGCACGGAATGACAATCGAAACCTTCATAGGCTCAGTGATGCATGTGCGTTCGTGTGTCATTCATACTGCTCATGATCATCTTCTCATTACTACGAACGTTGATGAGATTGCGATGTTTGACACGATGGTTCAAGCAACGCGTGTCGGACCAGGCCAACCTGCCATCTCCATAACCGAAGCCGCCGTTTCAAGCGTAACGAAATGAAATCGGGTTTTCTTGAAAAACTGATCGGGCGCCTCGGGCGGATCGGCCCCGAGGAGGTGCAAAATTACCTGATCCGACTCGCGGAGGAAAAAGGATTTTTCGAGACCGTTTTCAACGCCATCCAGGAAGGCATCATCGTCACCGATTCGAACGGGCGCATCACCTACGTAAATGAGGCAGCCTGCGAATTGTTTGGACTGGAAAGCGAGGACGCGATCGGCAAACGGTTGGACGAACGAGTGCGCGGCCTGGATTGGGACGCTCTTTCCCAATCGGAAGGAGCGATCAGTCGCGACATGGAAATTTTTTATCCGCAAAATCGTTTCATTAATTTTTACATCGTGCCGCTTACGATCGAACATCGCGCGGCCGACGATATGATCGACATCTCCGCCCGGCAGGTCGGTCATGCCATGATTTTGCGCGACATCACTGCGAGCCGCCGCTCGGCCGAGCAGACAATCGAGTCGGAGCGATTAAATGCGCTCACCCTCCTCGCCGCCGGCGTGGCGCACGAAATCGGCAATCCGCTGAACTCGCTTCACATCCATCTCCAGCTGATGGAGCGTAAAGTGCGCGAGCTTGATGAAAAGGTGCAAGCCGACCTCCAGGAGTCGATTGACGTCGCGCGGGCCGAGATCGCGCGGCTCGATTCGATCGTGAGCCAATTTCTCCGCGCCATCCGGCCATCAAAGCCACAACTGCATCCGGAAAACGTGAATGCGGTTGTCGATGAAGCGGTGCGCTTTTTCGCTCCGGAAATTCAGGACCGCGAGCTCGTCGTCGAGCAGGAACTTCGTTCCGATCTGCCTCTGCTCCAGCTCGACCGCGACCAAATGAAGCAGGCTTTCTATAACGTGATTAAGAACAGCTTCGAAGCAATGAAACGCCGTGGCGTCCTGCGCATCCGCACCGATCGCGACGACACCCACGTGCTGGTAGGCTTCACGGACACGGGCACCGGGATGTCTGCCGAAAATCTGAGCCGCGTGTTCGAACCTTATTTCACCACCAAATCGTCCGGCACCGGTCTTGGACTTTTGATTGTGCGCCGCATCGTGCGCGAACATGGCGGCGAACTTTCCATCGCAAGCAGCGAAGGCAAAGGCCTCACCCTGACGATTCGATTGCCTTACATCGACAGGCGCGTGCGAATGTTGGAAGCGGGAACGCCAGAAAGCACAACAAACCAATAACGGGGGCTCAGCGATCGTTCGCGCTGTATTTGGGTTTTTTCACCTGTTTGCGAACCGCTTCGAAAAGTCGGCCAATCCCAATCTGGCTCACGTGATTGGCGACGAAGGCCGGAATGAGGCCGCCGGTGTCCGTGTAAACGGAATAAGTGGCGCGAGTTTTATTTGCGCCATTTGGCTCCAGCAGCCATCCGCCATCGCAAACATTTACCCGCACGACCCCGGGCCTTTCCGCAGGGCCAAGCTCGTTCGCGGGTTCCCACCAATTTAGATAAACCAACCCACCTGCCGCGGCGGGCCAGGATTTCTTCTGGACGCGAAGAGTATAATCGCGGTCCGCGCAAATTTTCGGCGAGAGACGTTGATAGGTGATGATGAAATCGCTTTCCTGTTTGATCAGCCGGCATTCGGCTGTGTATGGCATGAAGCTGGGATAATTTTCGAGATCGTCGATCACTGCGTGGACGGCGCCGCTGGGCGCGTCGATCTCGCCCACCGCCCTGAATTCTTTCAGCGGCGAACCGGGATGCGGCCTGGTGTGGATCGCAACGCCCTTGGATTGCGTCGCCAGTTTCCAGCCCTCGCTGGGATTGACCGAATTGGAAGGTTCGGCACGAAGGGAGGATGTTCCGGCAAGAACAAAGATCGCCACGAATGCGCAAAGAATTCGGCGCTCCATCCGGCAACAGTATCCGCTATCTGCCTGTCGCGCTTTGACAATCTTTGGGGAGCCGCAATGCGAGCGCGACCAGCCGATAAAAGCACACCGTGGCAATTAGCGATTTAGCAATTGAGGGATGCCACGATTAGCGGACAATGATCGCGTAGTCATCAACTCGCTACTTCGGTAATTCGCCAAATGGACTCGATGCAGCCCACCATCCTCATTGTCGATGACGAGAAGCATACGCGCGACGGATTGCGGCGTTTGCTCGAGAATGAATACGACGTCTATGTCGCGGCGGACATCGCCGGCGCGATCGACGTGCTCGAACGCGAACAGATCGATCTCCTTCTCACCGATCTGCGTCTGGGCAATGAAGACGGGATGACATTGATCGATCGTGCACTGAAAATGCCGCACCCGCCCATCTCCATCATGATGACGGCGTATGGCTCGGTTGACATCGCGGTCGAAGCGATGAAACGCGGCGCTTATGATTTTGTGACCAAGCCGCTAAATCTCGACAAGGTTGAAATGTTGATCGCGCGCGCCTTGCAAAGCCGGAAGCTCGAGCAGGAAAACCGCACGCTGCGTCAGCAAGTAGACGAACGCTACGGACTCGAGAACATCATCGGAGAGTCGGCGGTATTGCGCGAAGTCCTCGACACCATCCGCCAAGTCGCGCCCTCCTCGGCGAATGTATTGCTCGAGGGCGAAAGCGGCACGGGCAAAGAATTGGCGGCGCATGCCATTCACAATCTGAGCCGGCGCAACAAGGCAAAATTCGTGATCGTGCATTGCGCCGCGCTCTCACCAACGCTGCTCGAGAGCGAATTATTCGGCCATGAGAAAGGCGCGTTCACCGGCGCGCACGAACGCCGGATCGGCCGGTTCGAACAAGCAAACGGCGGCACAATTTTTCTCGACGAAGTGGCCGAAATCAGTCCCAGCACACAGGTCAAATTGCTGCGCGTCATCAGCGAAGAGCGCGCCTTCGAGCGTGTCGGCGGCAATCAAACCTTGCGCGCGGACGTGCGACTCATCGCCGCCACCAACAAGAATCTCGAAACGCTCGTGCGCGAAGGAAAATTCCGCGACGATCTTTTCTTTCGCCTGAACGTCGTGCGCATCACCATGCCGCCGTTGCGCGAAAGGAAAGAAGATATTCCTCTCCTTGTTCGCGGATTCCTGCGGCATTTCTGCAAAGCGAACAACAAACCACTTGTCGATCTAACGGCCGATGCCATGGACGCGCTTCTTACGTACAACTGGCCCGGGAACGTGCGCGAGTTGCGGACCGCCATCGAGCACGGCGTCGTCATGGCCACTGGCCCGAAAATCACCTTGCGCGACCTGCCCCCGGCCGTGCGTCAGGCGGCCGGCGCCAGTTTGCCGCGCGGGATTTCAGCGGCGAAAGCATTCGGCGAAAAATCCAGTCCACTCGACCTTCATGAGACGGAAAAAAAATTGATCATGCAAGCGCTCGCCACAACCAATGGAAACGTGACTGCCGCGGCAAAAAAGCTCGGCATTAGCCGGCGGACTTTGCATCGAAAGATCAACGAAATGAATGCGGCCAAAGCGCCCGCCGAAACCACGGACGCGAGCGAGAGCAAGAAGCCATGAAGTTCATCAGAGAACGCTCGGTTAGTGCCGACATTTTGTCATTTCGAGCCGAGTCGAAGAATAGAGCGAGCGAGCTCGAAGCCGCGACGTGGGTGGACAGACGGAAGGCCAGCGAGCGCAAGCGAGCGAGCCAGGACTTCGTGAAGGCAATCGGTGTGCTCTCCAGAAAGCAAAAAGCCGCCACGCTGAGGGGAGCCTGGCGACTAATTGCAAACTGCGATTGTTAGTTTCTCGGTTTCAGGGGGTGAACTGAATCCGCCCGCTTTGTTGGAGCGTGATGCTTCGTTGTGTTCGCGGCGACTGCAGCGTGGGGGTCGTAGATGATTGTCGGCCTTCCGCTCCCGCACTACGGGCGAATCTGGGCGGCCGACTCGATTAGCCGCCCAGTAGTCGTGTTCAGGGGTTGCGATCAAGGGCTAAGCCGCACAATCCTGCCTTCGCCTGGCGCCACGAAGGCCGTACCGTCGGCTACGTACACCGCGCCATTCCGACCAACGGCCACGCCGCCTGTCCAGGAGAGCGCTCCGCCGGTCAGGAAGGTGTGAGTACCAGGGCTGTTAAACGGGATCTTAACCGCGTCGCCCTCCGGATTGTCGAAATCATTAATAACGTCCGGGTTGGTGAACAACTGCGAGGCGTAGAAGTTGCCGTCACGCCCGAAGGTGCAACCGTTGATGGGCCACAGACCGGAAGCCCATACCGTCATCGGAGTGTTCCATGGCTCCGCCAAGTTGGCGTCCGCCGGGTCGAGCCGATAGACTTTGGCCGAAGGGCCGAGGAAAAAGCTGTCAACCAGCGCCAGCGTCCCGACGTACAGGAAGCCGTCGGGGCCCTGGCAGGCGCACGTCGGAGTGGCATCGGCCAACTCGTTAAGCGGGAAGTACGCCAGGATTCTTATCGATCCGTCAGGCATTACCTCGTCAAGCGTGTTCGCGCCGGCATCCACGACGTAGATGTGGCCCGGTACGACGAGAACCCCGTATGGATTTGCGTCGGGGAAGTCGTTCGGGGCAAGATCGACGTGCTCCGCCGTCCACGCGTAATCGAAGCTGCCCACATTCACAAGGGTCTGGAGCTGGCCGTGAGAGTTCGCCTTGAGCAGATTGCCAAATGCTTCGTCGCCGGTCTGCTGAGGGTCAACTGCCATTATGGCGTAGAGCCCAAAATTCACGCCGTTGCCAAAGACCGAGATTCCACTGACGCCGAGAAACTCGCCCTCATCGGGATCGCCAACAACCGGGAGACCGCTGACGATTGTTCGAACTTGCGGATTGATTGCCATCGGACTCAAGATCTCGATAATCGAGCCGTCAACGGTCTCGTCGCCTGTCTGGGCCACAAAGAGTTGGCCGCCGGGGCCAAATGCCAGCCCACGCGGGCTATGCAGCCCGCCAACGACCTCCGTTACCGCGCTCTGAGCGATTGCAGATGCAGCCAACCCGACCGCGAGCACCATCACGATGGTCGTTCCGCCGAAGTGGGATTTTGTCACGCGCAGCGCCGGTTTTAGAGCGAGCGCGAGAATGTTTTGTTTGTTCATGATTTAATTTCCTTTTTTTTGTTTCATTTTTGTTGAGGCTGGATTGTTGATGGCATGTTTTATTGCTGCCAAGGATGTACAGCCGGAAATTTGGTCTGAGGTTACGCGGAAAAGTTTGAGAAATCGTCGAATCGTTGAACCGCTGAAGGATCGAAGCGGCACGGGGTTACGCGGAAAATGCAATGTAGCCTTTAATGAATCACACTTCCCATTCCTGGGCGCCGAAGCGCTTTCGGCAAGCTGCCGAAACTGCACGCTAGCAGAGCATTCGACTTAGCTCAGGGCAGGCTCTGCGCTCCCCAGATGTTACTTCGGCGCAGTCGAGGCGACGAGTTTTTGGAAGCGCGGATCATTCCGAAGCGGATCGAACATTGGATCGAGCCGGAGCATTGCAGGAGTAAGCGGCACGCCTGAAGACAGTGCGTCAGCGTAGGGTATCGAGAGGAGTTTCTGTAAGGCGGCGATGGCACGGTCGGGTTCCCCCATACGCGCCGCCACCCGGGCGAGGGTCTCGATCGGAGCTGGACCATCGAAGGCGTCTTTCTCGATCGGCACCGCGGCCATGGCCTGCTCCGACAGAGCCAACGCGGCGGCTTTGTCACCGAGGCACATATTGGTCAGCGCGAGATCTCCAATGAGCCTATAATTTTCCGGCTGTTCTTTGAGCAAAGGTTCCAGTTCGCTGCGCGCCTGTCGCCAAGTTTCCTGGGCGGCGGCATGGTCGCCGGCGACTTCCTGCGCCCAGCCTAACCAAAAGCGCAGTTCGCCATTGTAATAACCCAATGCTGGATCAGGCTTGGCCAGTATTTCCTTTAGCCGAGGGATGATTTGTGCAGGGCGACGCTCTAGGATCACTTGGTAAACTTGTATTTCCAACGCCGTGGGGTCGTCGGCCGCAGGGCGGAGCGGAGAGAGGAGCGCTGAGGCACGCGGCAGATCGCCCTCGGCTTGCGCGATAGCCGCCTTTCTCGCCAGGGTATCGACGTCGTCCGGCGTAATATCTAGAACCTGATCAAGCTTTCGCAGTGCTTCGGGGAAACGACGAAGGTCTTTATAGGAAAGCGCGTGCTGGTTGAGTAGGGAAACGTCGCGCGGGTCGAGCCGCTCGGCTTCGTTGAAATACGCCTCGCTCCGGTCCCACTGGCCTCGCCTCCGCGTGACATAGGCCAGCGATTCAGGAATCCAGCTGCTATTGGGTAGGAACTGACGTGCTTGCTCAAAGTAACGCACCGCGGTGTCGTAATCCTTTAGACAGGAGTAGTGGTAAAATCCCTTGGCCAAGATGGCCTCCCCGAGGTTGGGTTGAAGAGCGAGCGCGGTTTCGGCTGCCTGCCGTGCCTCTTCACGCAGGGCGACCGTTGGTTGAAGATATAGTGAGATGTAGCCGCGCGCATCGACGAGTGATAGCAGCGCCCAGCTAAGAGCGAACTTCGGGTCCAACCGCACCGCTTCTCTGAGATATTTCTGCGCGCCAAGAGTGTTGGCCTGCATGTTGCCACTTTTCAGTGTGTAAGCCAGGCCACGCAGGTAAGCATCGTAAGCCTCAGGATTGTCCGTCGGTTTGGCGGCGATGACTTGCTCTTCCCGACCGGTGAGGTGCGCTCGCAACTGATCGGCGATGGCTTTGGCCACCTCAGTCTCGACCGAAAAAATGTCGGTCAGTTTGCGATCAAACGTATCGGCCCAAAGATGGGAATCATTGGCGGCCTTGATTAGCTGCACGTTCACGCGCACGGCGTCGCCGCTCTTCTGCACGCTGCCTTCCACGATGTGAGCGACGCCAAGTTGGCGGGCGATCTGGGGCAGGTTTTTCGGTGCGCTTTTGTAATGCTGCGTCGATGTCCGCGAAATCACCTTCAAATCGGCGATCTTGGATAAGCGCGTCAGGATCTCGTCCTGGATGCCGTCGGCAAAGTAGGCGTTCGCTTTGTCTTCGCTCCGGTTTTCAAATGGAAGCACGGCGATTCCGGTTGTGATGACTGGATGGTGGACAAGGTCGCTCTTCCAGATGATTGCGCCCACCACCGCAGCGAGGGCGACCAGTGATGCCACCAGCACCGCAGTAGTTGGATTCCGTCGCAACCATTTCCTTCCGCGTGTCAAGATGCCGGTCCGCCGCGCCCGAATTGGTTCGTGCTTTAGCCAGCGTTCCAAGTCTTCGGCGAGCGCGAGAGCGGATGAGTAACGGCGCTCCTGATCCTTCTCAAGACACTTCAGGCAGATCGTCGCAAGGTCGCGATCTACTTTCGGGTTCCACAGGCGTGGTTGCCGCGGCTGCGTTTCCAAAACCATGCGGACAGTTTCGTAGGTCGTACCACCTGCAAAAGGCGGATGGCCGGTGAGCAATTGGTAGAATACGGCGCCAAGTCCATAAACATCAGTCGCCCCTGTGAGCTGCGCGGTCTTACCGGCGGCTTGTTCGGGCGCCATGTAACTGGGTGTGCCCAGCACTTCCAGCGTGCGCGTGACGGTGCTTTCCGTTTCGACCAGCCGCGCCAGACCGAAATCGGTCAGATGCGGCTCGCCCTTTGCGTCGAGCAGAATATTGCCCGGCTTGACGTCGCGATGCAGGACACCGTGTTGATGAGCGTAATCAAGCGTGCGCGCCAGCTTCGCGAGGAGTTGCGCCGCCTTGCGAAGTGGCATCAGTTCGCTGCCGATGACTTTGTCGAGCTGGCCGCCTTCGACGAATTTCATGCTGAAGTAGCAAGCGCCGTCACGCTCCCCGATTTCGTAAATCGGGACGATGCGCGGATCGTCCAGGTGCGCGGCAGCTTCCGCTTCCATGCGAAAGCGCTTCACGTGTGCTTCTGTCGCCCAGTGAGCGAGGCCAATCACTTTGAGCGCCACAATCCGGTTCAGACTTTTTTGCCGCGCCCGATAAACCACGCCCTGGCCACCGCGTCCGATTTCTTCGAGTAATTCGTAATCGCCGAAATCTTTCAACATCTGCGCAACCGTTGGTTCAAACGCCTCGCCATCGTCGGAGGCGAGACCAGTCCGAAGCAGGCACACGCTGCAAAATCCCTGCGGCGCGTCCGCGAACACGGTGGCCCCGCATTCTGCGCAAACTCTGTTGGCCTTTGTCATCCTGTGTTCCGGCGGATTTATCGTCTTGACCTGTACTGCCCGAATTTCTTTCACAGGTTACGTTTGCAATATGGCGATGAAATGTCGCAGCTCATCCTCGACCTCGTCCAGCACGGCCACGGTGTGGGCGATCTCTTCGTGCAATAACTGCCGATAGCGATGGCGCAGCCGGTGAAACGCTTGTTTCACGGCGTTTTCGGTCATTTGCATTTCGGCGGCAATTTTAGCCTGCGAGGGCTGGCCGGATTCCCCGGCGAGTAATTCTTTCAAACGCTCGAATAAGGGGAGCTTGCCAGCGGCTTCATATTCGGCTCCGAGCCGCGCGAGCACTTGTTCCAATAATGTTAATGCCCAACGACGCTCGTAAATGCGATCCGCACTCAATTTGTGGGCCGGCTCAAGATCGGCGCGCTCGCGGGCGAGCAAATCGTCCAGCGAAATCAGAGGCCGGCCTTCGCCTCGTTTAACGGTCAGTTCGCGGCGCCGCGCCTTGGAGAGAAAATTTTTGAGCGACGCCAGCAGATAAGAACGCAAACGTCCCCTTTCCTGCCTTACAGTTTCGAGGTCCCTCCGTTCGAGCAGCCGCGCAAAAAAAGCTTGAGTGAGATCCTGCGCTTCCTCTGGCTTGTAGCCTTGGCGTCTGACGAAGCCGTACAGTGGCCACCAGTAAACGCGGCAAAGCTTCTCAAGCGCTTCTTGTGCTGCCGGTGATTCACCTTGCGCGGTTAACACCACGCTCCAATGGGTAGTGACAAATGCGACAGCTCCGTTTTGCGCGCTTCCCCCAACCCCAGTCAGTGACGTCACCTGATCATCAGCAGGCACGCTCCGATTCAAGTAAAAAGTCGCGCCAAAATCAAGCCTGCATCCTGCGATCCATCGCTCGCGCTTGTTGGTTGGAATGACAATTGAGAGAAAGTTTCCCGTTTACGAATCGCCTTCGAGCGTTTCCATTATCACGTGACGCAGGCAAAAAGAATTTTCGGCACTGACGGCGTCCGCGGCGTCGCCAATGTCGAGCCAGTCACCGCTGAGACTGCGCTGAAACTCGGCCGCGCCGCCGCGCATGTTTTCACGCAACTGAATCCGCGCACCATTCCGGAAGGCGCGCGCCCCAAAATTGTGCTGGGCAAAGACACGCGCCTTTCCGGTTACATGCTTGAGAATGCGCTCGTTGCCGGGATCACTTCGCTCGGTGTCGATGTTCTTATCATCGGCCCGCTGCCGACGCCCGGTGTCGCCTACATCACGCGCTCGCTGCGCGCCGATGCCGGCATCGTTCTTTCCGCTTCGCACAATTCCTACGAAGACAACGGCATCAAATTTTTCCGGCACGACGGCTACAAACTGGACGACCAAGTCGAAGAGAAAATCGAGCAGCTCGTTTTTAGCGGCGAAGTCGATTCCATCCGGCCGACCGCGGGAAAAATCGGGCGGGCCGCCCGAATCGACGACGCGCTCGGCCGCTACGTTGAATTCGCTAAAGCAAGTTTCCCGAGGAAAATGTCGCTCGAGGAAATGCGCGTCGCTGTCGATGTTGCGAATGGCGCAGCTTACAAATCGACTCCGTGCATTTTGCGCGAACTCGGCGCCGATGTGATCGTCGAGCACGACGAGCCGAACGGCATGAACATCAACGCGCAGTGCGGCAGCATGCATCCGCAGGAAATTCAGCGCATCGTCAAAGAGAGTGGAGCGCATGTTGGCATCACGCACGACGGCGACGCCGATCGCGTCCTGCTCTGCGACGAGAAGGGCGAGATCGTCGACGGAGACGAAATTCTCGCTATTGCCGCGGTCGATCTGTTGCGCGCCGGCCAACTGCGTGACAATACGCTAGTCGCCACTGTGATGAGTAACTTCGGCCTCGACGAAACAGTCGCCGCGCATGGCGGCAAAATCGCGCGCACGAAAGTGGGCGATCGTTATGTGATCGAAGAAATGGTTGCCCGCAATTTCAATCTCGGCGGCGAGCAAAGCGGCCACATTATCTTTCGCGATTTCACCACGACCGGCGACGGCATCATCAGCGCGCTGCAAATTTTGCGGATCATGCATGCCACCGGGGAACCGTTGAGCAAATTGAAAACCTGCCTGAAAAAATACCCGCAGGCGCAGCGCAATCTCAAAGTAAAATCAAAGCCGCCGATCGAAGAGCTGCGCGAAGTCGTAAAATTGCGAGATGAAGCCGAGCGTGAACTCGCCGGCAAAGGCCGCGTGCTCCTTCGTTATTCCGGGACCGAGCCGAAGATTCGTTTGCTCATCGAAGGCCGCGAATTGGATAAGATCGACAAGCAGGCCAACCGGATCGCGGACGCAATTCAAAGCGCCATCGGCGCGAATTGATCCGATGACGCGCGTTCCATTTTTTGAAGTTGGAGGGCGCTGCGCCGTCAGCGCCCATAAATTTGGGGCACGAGTCGCCGCGGCGACCGTGTCCTCCATCAGCCTATGAACCTTACGCGAGTTGTTGAGGCTTTGTTGTTCAGCGCGCCCAGGCCGCTGTCGGCAAAAGAGATTGTCGATCTTTTGCGACGCGCGGGCGCGGCAGATGAATTCTCGCCTAACGAGTTTGCTCGCACGGTCGAGGCGGAAGTTACCGCCGCGCTTGAGCAATTGAAAATCGAATACATCGAGCAAGCACGCGCGTTTCGACCCGTCGAAAAGGCGGAGGGTTGGCAGCTCGCATCCGATCCGCAGTACGCGCAATGGGTGCGCCAGCTTTTCCCCGAGCCAAAACCGGCGCGCTTGAGCGCGCCTGCGCTCGAGACGCTCGCCATCATCGCTTACCGGCAGCCAATCACACGCGCCGACGTCGAAGCCGTGCGCGGCGTCACCATTGATGGAGTTCTGCAAACGTTAATGGAACGCGGTCTCGTCAAAATCAGCGGCCGCGCCGAAATTCCCGGTCGCCCGCTCCTTTACGAAACAACGCAATTTTTTCTCGATCACTTTGGCCTGCGCACTCTCGACGAATTACCCAACGTCGAGGAATTGCGGAAACGTTACTTGCCGGTGAGTCCGCGTCCAGAATCGCTGCGGCCGCCGGTTGCGAGCGATCAAGCTCCGGCGGCATCGACAAGCTGAGTCGGTGAGAACAGCAGCGCTCTTCGCTGGTCTTTTTCTCGGCGCAACATCGACAATTGTTTCTGCGGAATTGCGGACCGCCGATTGCGAGCGCGCTGCAAAATATTCCGAGAGCCAGCGTGGCATTTCGATGTTGGTCATGCAAAACGGCCGCACCGTTTTCGAACGTTACGCGAACGGCGGATTGCCCGACGGCAAATGGCCGATCTTCAGCGGCACGAAAAGTTTTTGGGGCATCGCCGCGCTTTGTGCCGTGCACGACGGCCTGATCAAACTCGACGATCATGCCGCCGATACGATCACGGAATGGAAAAGCGATCCGCATAAGTCGCAGATCACGGTTCGCCAGCTCTTAAATTTCACCGACGGGATCGACGGTGCGCCGCATCTCCATCGCGCCTCGATCCGCGATCGCAACGCCGCGGCAATTCGATTGTCGATCTTAGCGGAGCCGGGCACGCAATTCATTTACGGCCCGAGTCATCTTCAGGTTTTTTCGGAATTGCTGCGCCGAAAATTACAGGGGCGCGGAACGATCGCGTATTTGGAAAAACACGTTCTCAACCCGCTTGGCCTCTATCATCTGGAATTTAAAAGGGACGCGCGCGGGAATCCATTGCCGGCGAGCGGATTTGAATTGACGGCCCGAGAGTGGGCGCGGCTCGGAGAGCTCGTGCTCGGTCATGGGAGTTTTCATGGCCGGCAAATCGTGCCGGCCGATTTGTTGAAACAGGCGTTTACCGGGTCAGCGGTCAATCCATCCTATGGGCTGACCTTTTGGTTGAATCGACGAGCCCCGCACGCGAACGAGATCGACATCGAGAAAGAGCTCAACCTCCCGTGGGAGAGCGCGCGTTGGAGCGACATCTGTATTTGCAAAACCGCGCCAGCAGACATGATCGTCAGTCTCGGCTCCGCGTACCAACGATTGTTTATTATCCCATCCGTCAAGCTGGTGATCGTACGACAGGGACGGGAGGGGAAATTTTCCGACGCGCATTTTCTGCGGCTCGTGCTTGGATTGTAGGGGGCGTCGTTGGCGTCCCACGGGAAGCGAACCGCTTCCCCTACAGAATCATCGTTCGTCGCATTGACTTATGCGCCTATTTCCTGAACGATGGCCGCGAATCACATTGTCGATCTTATGAACAAGTTTGCCATCGGCTGCGGCGGGGTGTTGGTGATCGTGCTGTTCTTCGCCTTCGTCGTCGGCCTCTTTTTCTGGGGCAGTTACAATCGTCTCGTCACGCTGGATCAGACTGTGAATAAAAAATGGGGCGATGTGCAGAGTGTCTATCAGCGGCGGGCGGATCTTATTCCGAATCTTGTAAATACGGTGCAAGGCGCCGCCAATTTCGAAAAATCGACGGTCGTTGAAGTGACGAATGCGCGCGCCAGCGTCGGTCAGGTCAAGATCGATCCAAACAAAGCGCCGACCGATCCGGCGCAGCTCGAGCAGTTTCAAGCCGCGCAAGGAGCGTTGAGCAATGCGCTTTCGCGATTGCTGGTGGTGGTCGAGCGCTACCCGGAATTGAAATCGAACCAAAACTTTCTCGGATTGCAGGCACAGCTCGAAGGCACGGAAAACAGAATTTCAGTGGAGCGAAATAATTTCAACACCGCGGTGCAAGATTTCAACACGGCGGTGCGACGCTTCCCGACGAATATGATTGCGGGAATGTTCGGCTTCTCGCCGCGGCCGTTCTTCGCTGCGCAACCGGGCGCGGAAAGAGCGCCGGCCGTGAATTTCAATTTCGGCACGCCTGCACCGGCGGCTTCGCCTGCGCCAACCGGCTCGCCATAAATCGGTAGGGACATCTCTCCGAGATGTCCGTGAGTAATTCATCGTTTGCACGCGAAGATCGACATCGTCGGACGCTCGCCGCGGCGGCCGTCCCTACCATGCAAATGGGTCGCGCTCGTTCTTGTAGCGCTTGTCGCTTCGTTGGCGTGTGCTTCGCGCGCCGACGAAGTCATTCCGCCAAAACCCGATCGTTATTTCAACGATTACGCCGGCGTTGTTTCAAAAGAAGCCGCGCTACGTTTCAACGAGCAGCTCGCGCAATTTGAGCGCGAAACTTCGGACCAGGTCGTCGTCGCGGTCTTTCCGAAAATGGCGAGTGATTCGGATGTCGCAGACTACACGCAGCGTGTCGCGCAAGCATGGGGGGTTGGCCAAAAGGATCGCCGCAATGGCGTGGTCCTGTTCGTCTTCGTCCAGGATCGCAAAATGTTCATTCAAGTTGGCTACGGCCTGGAAGGCGCGCTGCCCGATATCACCGCGTTCGACATCACCGAATACCGGATCAAACCGCACTTTCGCAAAGGCGACTACGAGGGGGGAGTCGCTGCTGGTATTGATTCGATCTGCAAAGCGATTCGCGGCGAGTACAAAGGCAGCGGACGAACCAAAGTCGAGAGAAGGAGCACCGTCGTCGATCAAAGCGCTTGGGTCTACTTATTGGTCTTTTCGATCATTGTCTTGATTAATCTTATCGGAGGATTCTGGCGGCGCCGCGGCTATCGATATTCAAGTTTGGGCGGACCATACATCGGCGGCTGGTCGAGTGGCGGAGGCGGTTGGTCATCCGGTGGAGGCGGCGGATTCAGTGGATTCAGCGGGGGCGGCGGCAGCTTCGGTGGTGGCGGGGCCGGCTCGAGTTGGTGACAAAATGCGAACGAAAGAATTTCTGAGCAAGCTCGAGCACGATCGGATCGTCGGCGCGATTCGACAGGCCGAAGAAAGAACGTCAGCCGAGATTCGCGTTTATCTTCAGCGCGGAAAATTAAAGGGCGATCCGCTCGCCGCGGCGCAGAAAAGATTTCACCGGCTCGGGATGCACAAGACGCGCGAACGCAATGGCGTCCTGATTTTCGTCGCGCCGCGCGCGCATAAGTTCGCCGTCGTCGGCGACAAGGCCGTTCACGAGAAATGCGGCGAGAGTTATTGGCAACGCGTTGTCGATCTTATGCGCGAACATTTCCGGAACGAACGCTTCTCCGACGCGCTCGTGGATGCGATCCGCGACATCGGCGGCGCTTTGGCGCAGCATTTTCCGAAAAGCTCGACATCTTCGAACGAGCTTCCGGACGAAATCGCCGAAAATTGAACGGTAGGGCGAAGCTCCGCTGAACCAACGCATTCTTTGACCTGGAATTTGTCGGCTCGACAGAGTGATTCGTTCGCTCCCGCTCACTCACCCAGTTGGGCTTCGAGTCCATGTCGCGACCTCCCAGGCTCGCTCCATTCTCGCCCTACCGAAACTCGCGCTTGCAAAATTAGCGTGATGGTGTTGATTCCAAACTCCGCAGCGAGTTTTTGAAATTACGCCGTTGGTCCCTGGGTCTCCGTCGCTGGACGTGAAACCGCACTCGCCAGGGGAAACCCGGCAAAGGAATTTAGCGATTTAATGATTTAGAGATCGGGAGATTTGTCTCTGCAAATCACTAAATCACTCATTCATTAAATCGTTAACTGAAATCATATGCCAGTTCGTTACGGTCGTTTTGAAATGCCGAAGACTCTCGTCAAGGACGAGAACACAGCCACAGAAACTTACGCCAAGTTCGTTGCCGAACCGTTTGAAGCCGGTTATGGGCACACCGTTGGAAATTCCCTCCGTCGAGTACTTCTTTCGTCACTCGAAGGCGCTGCCATCACCGCCGTGAAAATCACCGGCGCGCAACATGAGTTCGCGACCTTGCCTGGGGTGGTTGAGGACGTGACCGATATCGTGCTCAACCTTAAAAAGGTGAAATTCAAAGCCGAGGACCACGAGTCGAAAAAGCTTTCGCTGACCGTGAACAAGGAAGGCGAAGTCACCGCCGGCGACATCCAGATGGTGCAGGGCTACGACGTGCTTAACCCCAAGCAGATCATCTGCACGCTCGACAAGAAACATAAATTTGATGCCGAGCTCGAAGTGCGCGTCGGTCGCGGTTTCGCCACCGGCGAGGAAAACAAGCGCGCCGATCAACCGATCGGTCTTATCCCGATCGATTCCATTTTTTCACCTGTCACGCGAGTAAAATATGCGGTCGAAAACACGCGTGTCGGCCAGCGCACTGATTACGATAAATTGATCCTGGAAGTCTGGACGGATGGCCGCCTCACTCCGGATGACGCATTGCTCCAGGCCTCTGCGATTCTGCGCCACCACCTCGACGTTTTCGTCAACTTCAACGAGGACGTCATCGAATTCGACGAGACGCCGGCCGGTGTGAGCGAAGAGAACATGAAGCTGAAAAAGCTGCTCAACATGAGCGTGAACGAGATCGAGCTCAGTGTGCGCGCGGCGAATTGCTTGAACAACGCGAACATCACCACGGTCGGTCAGCTCGCGCAAAAAACCGAGGGCGAAATGCTCAAGTATCGCAACTTCGGCAAGAAATCGCTTAACGAGATCAAGGACAAACTGCAACAGTTGGGACTGAGTCTCGGCATGAAGTTCGATCCGGGTTTGGTCGACATGCCTGCTGGACCCGATGGCGCGGCGGCAAACGGCGCCTCTGATCGGACGAAGGCCTGATTGCTTGTTGCGAATTCTGCACTGCGACTGGGCAGATTATGAGACATCAAAATAAAACCGCGAAACTCGGCCGCACCGCTGAGCATCGCAAAGCGCTGCTCGCCAATCAGGTTTGCAGTCTGATCGAGCATCAACGCATCAAAACGACGCTGGCGAAAGCCAAAGCGGTCCGGCCGCTCGCGGAAAAAATCGTTACGCTCGGAAAAAACGGCTCACTCCACGCGCGACGTAACGCATTGTCGATCTTGCGGCAGAAGGACGCGGTAAAAAAATTATTCGACGAGATCGCGCCCAGGTCCACGGACCGCAACGGCGGTTACACGCGCATTGTGAAACTCGGCCAGCGCAAAAGCGATTCCGCCTCCATGGCGTTCATCGAATGGGTCGACGCCGCGAAGGTGATCGAAGAAAAACCTGCGGAAGAAAAGAAGTCGAAGCGGAAAGAGACCGCCCCAGCTCCGAAACAAAAGGAACCTGCCGCAAAACGCGAAGAAGCAGCGCCGAAAGAAAAGGAGCCGGCAGGGCCAACACCGACCGAAGAACCGAAACCGAAAAAGCGCAGATGGTTCGGCCAAAGGTCGAAGGAAGAAGCAAAATAGTTCCCTAGGTAGGGGCGGTTCACCGGACCGCCCGCGGCCGATTGCAGTCAACCTCCCGCCTTAGCGGCACTAACCGCCAATTCACTTTCCCATCCGCAATTTCCAGCCACGCCGCGCTCGCGGGCGATCCACGATTGGGTCGGGTCACGCAACCGGGATTCAAAAATAAAGCTCCGCCGCGCTTTTCATTTCTCGGGACGTGCGTGTGGCCGTGCAGGAGAAGATCGACATCATCCGGCGGCTGCTCCGGCGGAATATGTTGCAAACGAATCTTCAATCCGCCCCGAACAAGATCGACAACCAGGGGCCATTCGAAATTGCTGTCGCAATTTCCACGGACCACCTTCACGGGCCGACTGGCCGCGCGCAGTTCGTCGAGGATCCTTTCCGCGCAAACATCGCCGAGATGCCAGATTTCATCGGCATCGCGTGCCAGAATCGACAATATCGCTGGAAACTTATTGTGCGTATCGGCGAGAACGAATATGCGCCGCGGTTTTTCCATTTAAGAGAATCTCGCACAAAGGTCACAACGTTCACAAAGGTCGCCGCTCTTAAATTTCGTCGTGATCCTTTGCGTCCGTTGTGCGAGGCATTAACCTTCAGCCGTGTCATTTAATAATTTCGGCCTTTCGCCCGAAGTCGTGCGCGGGACTCAGGCAATGGGGTTCGTCGAGCCGACGCCCATCCAGCTCCGCGCCTTCCCCATCATTCTCGCGGGCAAAGATTTGATCGGCACCGCGCAAACGGGCACAGGCAAGACGGCGGCGTTCGCATTGCCAATTTTAACGTTGCTCGCGCGGCATGGAAAATTTCGTTGCCTCGTGCTCGAGCCGACGCGCGAACTGGCCGCGCAGGTCGAGACCGCGTTTCGCGATTATGGACGCTTCACCGATCTGCGCGTGACTGTTATCCACGGCGGAGTCGGGTACGGAAAACAGCGGGCCGATCTCAAGCATGGCGTCGATATCCTCGCCGCCACACCGGGCCGTCTGCTCGATCATCTCGAGCAAGGCACGCTGCATTTTCGCGACGTCAGCATTCTCGTGCTCGATGAAGTCGATCGCATGCTCGACATGGGATTTTTGCCCGACGTGCGCCGGATCGTGGGAAAAATCTCGGCCGATCGACAAACGCTGCTCTTTTCGGCAACGCTTCCGCCCGAGATCGAGCGACTCGCGGCCTGGGTGCTGCGCGATCCCGAGCTGGTTGAAATTGGAGTGCGCCGTTCCCCGGCGGAAACAGTCACGCACGCCGTCTATCCCGTAGCCGCGGAACAGAAATTCGATTTGCTGATGGCGTTGCTCGAACGCACCAATTTCGATAGCGCCCTGATTTTTTGCCGAACCAAACACGGCGCGGACCGCATTGCCCATCAACTCAAAGAGGGCAATCATTCGGTGGCCGTTCTCCATTCGAATCGCACGCAGCGCGAGCGGATCGAAGCGTTGGAAGGTTTTAAGAGCGGCAAATACGAAGTAATGGTCGCGACCGACATCGCGGCGCGCGGCCTCGACATCGCCGGCGTCAGTCACGTCATTAACTATGACGTGCCGGAGCATCCGGAAGATTACGTCCATCGCATCGGCCGGACCGGCCGCGCCCAAAATGTGGGCGACGCGTTCACGCTCATGAACGGCCAGGAAGTTCAAGCGCTCCAGGCAATCGAACACTTCATCGGCCGAAAAATTCCGCGCCTTAAACTGGAAAACTTTCCGTATCTTTACACGGTCCTGTTTGAACCGGAATCCACTTCGGCCGGCAAGCGTGCCATCGGCGGCGGACGCACTCATCGCGGTTATTCTTTCGGACGCAGACGGCGCTGATTTTTTGTCATTCCGAGCGAAGTCACGGAATCTCTTACTGATGAAACTAAGAATTACGCTCGCTCTCGCACTGTCGATCTTTGCAACCGCGGCGCACGCCGAGAAAATTTCCCTCGTCGGTGGAACGGTTATTAATCCTGCCGATGGCAAGATATTTAAGAACGACATCTTGGTGATCGACGGAGAGCGAATCGCAGGATGGCGCAAAGACACGACGGCACCGACTCGCTCGAGGCCAATCGACTGCAAACGCAAATTCATTTTGCCCGGTTACATCGATACGCACGTTCATTTCTTTCAATCCGGCGGATTGTTCACGCGGCCGGACATTGTCGATCTAACGAAAGTGCGGCCGTATGCGGATGAGATCGCGGGGATTAAGAAGAATCTGCCCGATACCTTCGCGCGCTATCTCCGAAGCGGGATTACCTCGGTCGTTGATGTGGGCGGACCGTTTTGGAATTTCGAAGTGCGCAAGATCGCGAACTCGACTGCGAAAGCGCCGCGCCTCGCTGTGGCCGGGCCGTTGATCTCGAGCGTGTCGCGACCGCAGCTCGATCTCGGCGATCCGCCCATTGTTAAGATCGACAATCCCGAGCAAGCGCGCGAGTTCGTGCGCAAACTCGCCGAACAAAAACCGGATCTGGTGAAGATTTGGTACATCGTCGATAAGGATCATCCGGTCGACAGCTTTCGCCCAATCGTGCGGGCGACAGTGCAGGAAAGTCATGCGCGCAAATTACGCGTCGCGGTGCACGCGACTGAGCTGGAGACGGCGCGCGCCGCGGTTGAAGAAGGCGCGGACGTGCTCGTGCACAGCGTGATCGACAAGCCGGTGGACGACGCATTCGTGAAATTATTGAAAGATCGACATAC
>WNGG01000739.1_pt1 | contig 35683 bp, 33 predicted proteins | sample 5400661 | NCBI WGS metagenome assembly WNGG01 (sample SAMN13153372, study PRJNA577476) | soil metagenome | isolation source: 100 cm soil or saprolite under Garry oak tree replicate 1 | place: USA:California | collected 2016-06-15
GGAGATCACGGGTTCGGGCTCGGCTTCCGGCGTCGCTTCCGGGGCCGGCGCCTCTACAGGTGCCTCCATCTCGACACCTGCGGTTTCCGGCTCCGCGACCGCCTCGGCGACGACTGGTGAGGGCTCGGGCTTAGGCTCGGCGAGCACCTCTTCCGCAACCGGGGTCTCGATGCGCGCCACCGGGAGCACCTGGGTGGCGGCCTCTGAGACCCTCTCGGACGGGATCGTGCCGAGGAAGCGCTCGAACCAACCAGCGATCCTCCGCAACCTCTCGACACGGCGATCCGGCCGGCCGTTGCGTGAGAGATCGTGGGACTCCTCCGGGAACCGGACCAGCTCGACCGTCTTGCCAAGGAACCGCATGGCGCCAAACAGCTCCTCGGATTGCGACATCGCGCAGCGGAGGTCCATCTCTCCCGCAGTGAGCAGGAGTGGGGTCTTCATGTTCTGGACGTAGCGGATCGGCGATCGCCTCCACAGCTCGTCCAGGTCGGGCCACGGTGGCGGGCCGAGCTCGAGCACTCCCCAGAGAACGATGTCGTGTTGCGCGTACTCGCTGACGAGGTTTGATATCGACCGCATCGAGGCGGCAGCCGCGAAGCGATCAGTCTGGCCGATGACCCAGTTGGTCATGTAGCCCCCGTAGGAGCCACCCCCGATTCCCATCCGTTTAGGGTCGATGTAACCGGCGCCCTCCACCAGCTGGTCGAGCGAGCTCATCAAATCGATGTAGTCCTTGCCGCCCCAGTCGCGAACAACCTGGCGGCGGAAATGCTCGCCGTATCCGTCAGAGCCACGCGGGTTCAGATAGAAGACGACGTAGCCCATGCCGGCCAGGATCTGGAACTCGTGGAAGAACGCCCAGCCGTACTGCCCGTGGGGTCCGCCATGGACCTGCATCACCAGCGGATGGCCGCGGTTTGGGTCGAAGCCGTCCGGTTTCAGCACCCAGCCTTCGAGCAGCCAGCCATCGGGCGCGGTGAACGAATGGCGCTCGGGCTGCGCGACGTAGCGGTCCCGCAGCCATGGGTTCAGGTCGGTCAGTCGCGCTTCTGCGCCCTGCGTGAGCATGTGCAGCTCACCGGGACTGCTGGTGTCCGAGGCGCAGAACGCGACCACGCCCGACGTCACGTCGAAGTCGTAGATCCGCCTCTGACCACCGACCTCAGGCCTGACGTTGCCCTTGAGGTCCGTGGAGTAGACGCCGGTCGAGCCCGCCGAGCTCGACAGGAAGGAGATGCGCTCGCCATCGGACGACCAGCGCAGCCGCGTGCCGTGGCCGGCTCGCATGTCGGTGATCACACCGTCGCCGATGGCCTGGTCGAAGCCGATCGTCAGGCAGTGTTGGTTGCCCCCGCCCGAAGGCACCACCCACAGGCGCTCCAGCAGGCCCGCGTCAAGGCCATTTGGCGCCACGAATGCGATCAGATCCCCCCGAGGTGACCACGTGGGAGCGCCCAGGTAAAAGCCGCCAACTAGCTTTGCCCGGTTGCCGGCCAGGTCGACGATGTAGAGGTTCAGGGCGCGTTGAAGATCGGCGTTTGGCTCGGCGTTGCCGGCCACGACGAGCTTCTGCCCGTCGGGCGACCAGTCGAACCCGGTGACATCCCAGATCCCCGAGGTGACCTGCTTGGCCTCGCCTCCGGCCGCCGGGACGATGAAAAGATGGTGGTAGCGGCCGTCGATGTAACCCTGGCCGTCGTGCTTGTAGTCGAGGCGGCGCGCGATTCGCGCCACCGGTGCCCTCCTGACCTGGTCCTTGCCCTCGGGCGGACGCGGATCGTCGACCACGGTGTCAGGATCTGCGAGGACGGCGCCGAGGAAGGCGATCTGGCTACCATCCGGCGACCACTGCGGGTTCGAAACCCCGTCTGGCAGCGAGCTCACCTGGACGGCGTCTCCGCCCGTACCCATGTCGAGCACGAAGATCTGGTCGGCCCCGCCTCGCCGGCTTAGGAAGACCACGCGGCGGCCGTCGGGCGACCACTCCGGCCAATGGTCCCGGCGCACGCCTGCGGTGGCCTCGACCGGTTCCGGTTCGAGCAGCCGCCGCACCACCACACGGCTGCGGTTCTGGCGCGATTCGGCATCCGCCCAGCTCAACTGGTAAGCAACGCGTTCTCCATCTTTGCTGAGGCGTACGTGATCGATCCAACGAAAACGGTAGATGTCTTCGGCTGTGATCGCGGCGGGCATCCCTGACTGGATTTAAGCAGCAAACCGTCCTGCTGCGCCAACCCGATCCTGCACGCCACGTATCTTGGGTCGGTAAATCAACCGGATGGCTGACGAGGGCAGGCGAAAGGCGGCGCTTCGCGGATTTGCCTGGGGCGCGCTGGCAGGGGCCGCCCTGGTCGCGCTCATGTATGTCGTCGGGCCGCTGCTCGGCCTCCGTCCGCTGCCCCAGCTCTTGAGCGGTCCGTTCCTGGACCTGATGCCGGGTTTTGTATTCGGATTTCTCATCGACACGCTCCAGCACGCGGGCAAGGTCGTCGAGGAGGCGGGCCTGATCGTGGGCATGGTGGTAGCGCTCGGCGTGCTGGGCGCCGCGTGGGCGTTGACCAGCCCGCGCTGGCAAACGCAGTACTCAGCGCTGGCCTTCGCTGCCGTCGGGTGGCTCGCCGTCGTGGTTGTCGTGCTGCCGCTGACCGGAGCTGGCCTGCTCGGGCTCAATGACGGGCTCGCCACGCCTCTGGTCTGGGCGGCACTCTTCGCGATCTACGCCGTAGTGCTGCAGATGGGCGCCGGGCCGGCCGGCGGAGCCGACCTCGGGCGGAGGCGGCTGCTCAGCACGCTCCCGGTGACCATCGGCGCCGTGAGCATCGGCTTGCTCGGGCTCCGGCTCGTGCCTGACTGGTACCGAGCCATATTCAACCCGCCGGAGTCTGGCCTGCACGGTCCCTCACCAGAGGTGACGCCGGTGCAGAACTTCTACGTGGTGTCCAAGAACTTCAGCGATCCCCAGGTCGACGGGCAAAGTTGGAGCTTGAGCATCAGCGGCCTTGTCGATCGGCCGCAAAGGCTCACGCTCGCCGACCTTCGAGCGCTACCCAGCGTGGACGAGTACGTGACTCTCGAGTGCATCAGCAACAACGTCGGCGGCGATCTGATGAGCACTGGACGTTTCACCGGCGTGAGCCTCAAGGAGCTCCTGGGCGCCGCGAGCCCGCAATCGAGTGGAACATGGGCCGCGTTCCGCGCTCGCGATGGCTACGCGGAGAGCCTGCCGATGAGCCTCATCCAGGGCGCGCCCGAGATCCTCGTCGCCTACGCGCTGGACGGCGCGCCGCTCCCAGCAAGTCACGGCTTCCCGGCGCGGATCCTCATCCCCGGCCACTACGGCATGAAGGGGCCCAAGTGGCTGGATGCCATCCAGGTCGTCGATCACGAGAGCGGCGGGTACTGGGAGCAGCAGGGCTGGGACCACAACGCCGTGGTCAAAACCACGGCTCGTTTCGACGTTCCGGGCGACGGCGAGATCATCAAGCTGGGAGCGGTCGCTCTGGCCGGCGTGGCGTTTGCCGGTACGCGCGGGATCGCCAAGGTCGAGTACAGCACCGACCGCGGAGGCAGCTGGACGACTGCGGAGTTCAAGCCACCTCTGTCAAAGCTCACGTGGGTTTTGTGGCACGCGGACTGGTCGCCGCGCGCGGAAGGCGCCTACAGCCTGCAGGTGCGGGCCACCAACCTTGACGGTGTGGCCCAGATCTCGAAGTCAGCGCCGAGCTACCCGAGCGGCGCCTCCGGCTACCACACGATCCGCGTCAGCGTCTCCAGCCGCTAGCGCTTCGGGATCGGTAAGCCAACGGCGAACATGTATCCGTTCGCGTCCTCGAGCCGGCATTCGCGCCAGCCGTGCTGGAAATCCTGTGCAGGGACGTTGACGGTGAACCCGCCTGCGCGGGCCCGCGCTTCGACTTCGTCAGGATCGACGCCTTCGAGGCGGATCTCAGCCCCCGCACCTCGCTTGCCGGCCACCGCCAGACGCGCCACCTCTGGCTCGAACCGATCGTAGGTGTGGTCCCCGTGCAGCATCATCCGGACGGCGCCGCCTTCGAGGGCAGCGAAGTCTGGGTCGCTGTATAGAGCCTTCAGTCCGAGGACCTCGGTATAGAAAGGAAGGCTGGCCTGCACGTCGCGGACGATCAGATTGACGGTCAGACCAGTGAGCGTGCGGCCATACTCCGGAGGCGACATCCAGGGAATCCCCGTCCGCTTTCTGGTCACGAGGTGGTCCGCCCGGCCATAAGCTCCAGGCCGATGAATAGGCGAGCGACTGGTCCGGGGCGGACCACCTGCCTACTTCATCGTCCACAGCGCCTTGAGCGTGTCCCAGCCCATCCGGAACATGCCCTCCTGCCGGACCATCTTCAGGATGTTCGACTGCTTCTGCCACTTCGACTGCCCGTCAACGCGGAAGAACTCGTCGAGGGCACGATCAGCCACCTGCGGATACTTGGTGAGCATCTGCGGGTTGTGCTCGAGCAGCGGCACCGCGCCATCGTATTTCTTCATGTCGGCCATGATCCACGAGTGGTCGAGCTTGCCTCTGTATTCGCGTAAGCGCCGCTCCGAGAAGTCGCCGACCTCCTTGGCGTGGATCACCGTCTCGCCGGCCATGCGTCCCGACACCATGGCCAGGTTGGACCCTTCGCGATGCACCGGGTTCGAGAGCATTGCCGCATCGCCGCACACCAGGTAGCCCGGTCCATACAGCTTTGGGATTCCGCGGTATCCACCCTCAGGGATGAGATGCGCGAGGTACTCGACGGTTTCCGCGCCGCGCAGGAGCGGCTTGACCGCGGCGTGGTCCTTGAAATGCTCCATGAGGTCATTGGGGCTGCGAAGCGTGGCATTGAACTCGCTCAGCAGCGCGCCGCCACCAACCGAGAGCGTGTCGTTGTTGGTGTAGATGAACATGAAACCCGACATGCCCATCGTCGAATCGCCGAAGCATTCGATCGTGCAGCCCTCTCCGGTTTCGCAGTTGAAGCGCTCTTCGATCAGACCCGAATCGAGCTGCATGATCTCCTTGACCGCCATGGCGACCTCATTTGGTCGCAGCTTGCGGCGCAGCGGCTTGCCGTCGATCACGGTCTTCTCGAGCAAGCCGGTTCCAAGACCGATCCCCTCGCAGATGATGACGACGTCGGCATAGAGATCATCGCCACGGCCGGTGCCGACGCCAACCACCTTTCTGTTACGCACGATGAGCCGATCGACGACCGTCTCCGGCACCACCATCGCCCCCGCCTTCTCGGCCTGCTCGGCGAACCAGGGATCGAATCTCGCGCGCAGGACCGAATAGGAGTGCGGATGTTCGCGATTGCGCAGATTCTTGTAGTCGAGGCCGATGTATGCCTGCGGGGTCATCAGCCAGCGCCGCTCCTCGATGATGGGTCGCTCGAGCGGTGCGGCCTTCCAGCCGTCCCCTAGGATCTCTTCGAGGTAGTGGTTGTAGAGGATGCCGCCCATCACGTTCTTCGAGCCGGGCTTCTGGCCGCGCTCGAGGAGAGCGACCTGGAGGCCAGCCTTCGCCATCGTGATCGCCGCCGCGGTGCCGGCTGGCCCGGCTCCGACGACGATGGCGTCGAACTTCTCCTCGTCCCCCACTGAAGGCAAATCGTAGTTGAAGCTCATTGGACTGACGGGAGGAGTCGGCTCCGGAAAAACGACGGTTGCAGCGATGCTGCGCGAGCTCGGCGCAGTGGTCGTGGACGCCGACGAGGCGACACGAGCCGTGTATCAACCCGGCACGCCGGGCTTTGACGCCGTCATGCGTGAGTTTGGTTTTGACTACGTGCGCAACGGCCACATCGATCGCGGCCGCCTGGGTGAGCTGGTCTTTCATGATCCCGAGGCCAGGGCGCGTCTGAATGCGATCGTTCACCCGCTGGTCCGACAGTGGATGGGGGAACGGACCGCGGAAGCGGCCGAGCGCGGCGCGCGGGTGGTGGTGCAGGACGTGCCGCTGCTGTTCGAGAGCAATCTCGAGCATCTGTTCTCGACGGTCGTCCTCGTCTACGTTCCCGAAGCCATGCAGCTACATCGTCTCGTTCACGGGCGGGGCTTCACGCCAGAAGCTGCACGTGCGGTGATCGCCGCCCAGACGCCGATCGAAGAGAAGCGTTCGCGCGCCGAGCATGTGATCGACAACAGCGGCACGCGCGAAGAAACCCGGGCCCAGGTGGCGTCGCTGTGGAAAGAACTAGCGCACGATGAGTCTTAGATCACTCCATCTTTTCGAAGTTCCTCGAGGCGTTCGGAGTCCACGCCCACATCGGATAAGACGTCCGCTGTGTGCTCGCCAAGGCCGGGCGGATCGAGCCGCCGCCAGTCAGCCCGCATCGGCACCGCCGGTCGCACCTCGACCCCGGCCGGGCGCGTCTCGATCAGCCGCCGAGCGGCGATCTGCGGGTGCGACGGGACTTCGTCGAGGTCGAGCACCGGCTCGCAGCAGACCTCGAGGCCGGCCAGCGCGCCTTCCCACTCTGATCGGGTCCTGGTCATGAACAGAGCCTCCATCGCCATATGGGCCGCGGCGCCCTCAGACCCGGTGGCGAATTGGAGCTCGACGAGCTCAGGAGCTCCCACGGCCTCGCAGAGCGCAGACCAGAACTTCGGCTCCAGCGCGCCGACGCTGTAGAAGCCGCCTCCTTTGCACGCATAGACGCGATAGCAGACGTACCGGCCGCCCAGCCGCTGGTCACCTCGACCGACTGCCTCCCCCGCTCCCCGTTGTGCGAGCACGAGCGCAAGCCAGCTGACCGCACCGTCGGTCATGGAGACGTCAAGCCACCGGCCTTTGCCGCCGCGAAGAGCGCCGATGAGCGCGCCCAGGATCGCTACCGCCGGCTGCAGGCCACCGCCACCGATGTCCGCGACCTGGATCGCGAGCGGAACAGGAGGTCCGTCGAGCGCACCGTTGAGGCCAAGCACGCCCGCGGTGGCGGCATAGTTGATGTCATGCCCGGCGTGGGCTGACATCGGGCCGTCCTGGCCGTAGCCGGTGATCGAGCACACCACCAGCTTTGGATTTCGTTCGTGCAGCACGTCCCAACCGAGGCCGAGCCGCGCCAACACCCCAGGCCGGTTGCCCTCGACCAGCACGGCTGCGCCTTCGACGAGCCTGAGAAGCAGCTCACGCCCAGCGTCGGATTTCAGGTTCAGGGTGACGCTGCGCTTGTTTCGGTTGAGGGCGTTGAAGAGGGCGCTCCGCCCGTCGACCAGTGGCGGCGTCCACCGCATGTAGTCACCACCGGAGGGATCCTCGATCTTGACCACGTCGGCGCCCATGTCGGCGAGGAGCATCGTGCAGAAGGCGCCCGGCAGCAGCCGGGTGAGATCGAGAACGCGGATTCCGGTCAGCGGCATGGCCGGACAATTCTCGTCCAGTTGGTGGAGACGTTTAAGGGGCTTCCGTGCGTTAATAGGACATGGAAGACCCGCGTCACGACATGCGTCACAGCAACCAACTGAGTGAGCTCTCGATCAAGGTCCCTGCTCCGTTTGCCGGGATATCCGATCTGGGCTTCACCGCGCAGTATCGAGCCCAGCAGTTCAACGAGCCCCTCCGCGACGTACCGCTCCTGATCGAAGGCCCCCGGCCACCGATGCGGCGGCTGGCCGAGCTGCTGCGTCTGCTGCGAGGCATCGAGGGCTCCTCGTACGCGTGGAGCGACCCGGTGATGCTGAGCGATGAGGTGGTGGTGCTCGCCTTTCGTGATCGCAGCCTGACTCGCACGCTGTCTGATGGAGCGGCAGCCTCGGACTACGCGCTCAACCTGGTGCGGCCGGTGGTCTTTCCCTTCCTTCACGACTGCGCGGCGGTCGCGCGCTTGCAGCTGTCCTCCTACATCGAGATGCACGTCAGCATGCAGGACATGACCATCGCGGACATCACGCTGCCGCTTGGCGACATCGTCGAGTCAAACGGCGACCGGCTGCTGTGGCAGAAGGCCGGTTAGGGACTCTGAGACAGGGTTGCAAGAAGGCCGGATTTATTCCGGCCGTCTCCCAAACGTCCACCTTCCAGGCGCCTCCTATCGCGGCATGGGAGAGGAGGGGGTCCCGCGGGGGAGGACATCTGTCCTCACCCGCGAATTACGGACTCTTCGTCGGCGTTGGGCTTGGGGTCGCCTTGGGCGAGGCCGTGGGCGTGGGGGTGGTCGTCCTCGGACTGCTGACGGTCGTGATGGTGGGCACCCGTACTGCGCTGGGGCCCTGGTGCGCCAGGTAGAGCGCAAGCGGGACGATCACCATGCCGACGATGACCGTGAGCACGAAAGTCACCGCCCCCCACTCGCGACGCACAAACGACCAGTTCACGAGCGGTGAATTCTAGCCAGACTCAGTAATCGTCGTCATCGTCGCGGGACCCGGCGAGGCCTTCCTCTTCCTTCTTCTTGCGCTGGTTCAGAAGGCGGATGAAGTCCTGCGCCCGCGCGAGCGCCTTCCAGCGCTCCGGGAAGAAGTCCTGGACCAGGATCTGCTTGTCCGGCATCTGGTAGACCGTGACGCACCACTTGTTGAGGGTGCGCGAAACCTCGACCTCGAAGTCCTTCTCCGCGGTCTCGTACTTGACAACCTTGTCGTCGTCGAACCTTCTTCTTCCTGAAACAGCCATAGGTACTTCACTCGGGCGGGGATTCGGCTCATAGAGCGTAATCAAAGTATAGCCACCTATCTCGGACCCCAAACCCGACGCGGCTGGTGCCGGCGCTACCCCTCGAGGAGCTCGCGGAGAAGCGGCGCCAGCTCCTCCCTCAGGCCCTCCCGGCGCATGGCCAGGGTGAGGTTGGCCCGCAGGTAGCCTGGCACTGTACCGGTGTCGTAGTAGTCACCTTCGAACTCGAGCGCAACGACCCGGTGCTCGCCGATTGTTCGCCTGATCGCGTCTGTCAGCTGGATCTCTTTGCCAGCGCCCGCGACAGTCCGCTCCAGCTCGTTGAAGACTGCAGGCAGCAGTATGTAGCGGCCGATGATGGCGAGATCAGAAGGAGCCGCGTTTCGAGCCGGTTTCTCTACGACGTCTTCTACCTCGTGCACCCGTCCTTGAGAAGACTTGATCGCGAAGATGCCGTAGCGGCTGACCTGGTCAGGAGGGACCCGACGTGCGGCAACGACCGTCGCCCCCGTGTCGTCATAGGCAGCGATCAGCTGCGTCAAGCACGGAATTTCACCGAGGATCACGTCGTCGGGCAGGAGCACCGCGCAAGGCTCGTTGCCGATCAGGGGACGTGCCTGATAGACGGCATGACCCAACCCCAGCGGCTCTTTCTGTTGGACCCACGCCATGTACACGCGGTCGCTCAAGGCGTCTACCTCTTCAAGGATCTTGAGCAGGTCCGGCCTGTCGCGATCGCGGAGGTAGAACTCGAGCTCGAGATTGCGGTCGAAATGGTCGACTATCGCCCGCTTGCCACCGCCGGTGACGAACACGACTTCCTCGATGCCCGCCGCTATCGCTTCTTCGACGCTGTACTGGATGGTCGGCTTGTCGACGAGGGGCAGCATCTCTTTGGGCTGTGCCTTGGTGATGGGCAGGAATCGCGTACCCAGGCCTGCCGCCGTGATCACTCCTTTGCGAACACGACCGGCCGTCGTCATCACGGACAATCTAAGGCGTGGAGGGGATCGATCGCATCCGGCCGGGCCTCGAAGCGCAGCTCGAGCGAGTGGTGGACGACCGGCTGATCACCATGCATGTCGGCGGCAAAGGAGTCTTTGCGACGCCCGCCATGATCGGGCTCATGGAGGGCGCGAGCCACAAGGCGGTGGAAGACCTGCTGCCCGCGGGCCAGACGACGGTTGGCTACGAGGTGCACGTGCGGCACCTTGCCCCCGCCGCGCCAGGAAGCACGGTCGTCGTCACCAGCAAGCTGACCGAGGTCAAAGGCAACAAGCTCTATTTCGACGTGTCGTGTCACCAGGGCGAGGTGGTGGTGGGGTCGGGGACGCACAAGCGGGCAATTGTCCCCGCGGACTTCTGACCCTATGTCGGTTTCGGCTTCTTGCGCCTCTTCCCGGCGATGTGCAGAGCCAACTTCTTGAGGCCCGGGTTGACAGACACCACCTGCGGGCCGCGGATCTTCTTGTCACGCGACCGGACGTGTGCGCCTTCCCGGGGTTCGATGCGGTCGAGGTCATCAGTCATGCTCCTATCATTGACCGAGCGTTGAGGGAAGTCGATACCGAAACCGCTGGCGTGACGCCAAGCTCGGTTGAAAAGGCTGCGCGGGACCTCGCCAGGCACCTCTCGCCCACCCCTCTCCAGTACTCCCGCGCCTTCACCGACAAGGCACGCTGCCACGTCCACATCAAGATCGAGTCGATCCTGCCGATCCGCGCCTTTAAGGTCCGCGGTGCCCTCACCAAGGTGATGCGACTCCACCCAGAGGAGCGGAGCACCGGCGTCATCACCGCCTCAGCCGGCAACCATGGCCAGGGTGTCGCTTACGCGGCCGCGGCTTTCAAGATCCCGGCCACCGTATACGTGCCGGAGACGGCGAATCAGCTCAAGGTCGAGGCGATCCAGCGGCTCGGCGCACGGGTCATCCAGTCGGGTCGCAACTACAACGATGCCTACCTGGAGGCGATGCGCCAGCAAGAGGAGGGCGGCGAGACCTTCGTGCATGCATTCGACGATCCCGATGTCGTCGCCGGCCAGGGCTCGATCGGCGTCGAGCTGCTGCGCGACCTGGAGGACGTGAACACCGTCCTGGTGCCGATCGGCGGTGGCGGGTTGATCGGCGGCATCGCGATGTATCTCAAGGAGAAGCGACCAGACGTGCGCGTCATCGGCGTCGAGCCCGCGGGCGCGGATGGCATGTACCGCTCCCTGCATGCCGGTCACATCGTCACCCTCGAGCGCGTCAACACGATCGCCGACGGTTTGGCCGCCTCAGCGCCAGGCAAGCTCACTTTCGAGCTGGCGAAGCGGTACGTCGATGAGGTGGTGCTGGTCCAGGAGGCGGAGATGCTGCGGGCCATCCGGCTCTTGTTCGAGTGGGAGCACCTGCTGGCCGAGCCGGCTGGGGCGGCAGCGCTGGCGGGACTCCTCTATCACTACAGCGCCGCCCCCAACGAGAAGGTCGTGGTCGTGCTGTCCGGCGCCAACGTTACCGACGAGGTGATGATCCGGGCCCTCAAGTCGCGCTGATCGCGATCTGGTTGTACGCTGAGCCTGTTCTGGCCGTTTGGTTTTTGGGGGAAGGTCCATGAAGGCCTACGTCCTGATCAACGCGTCGCCCGGGCGTGCCCTGGAAGTGGCCAAGAAGATGGAAGGCGTCAACGGCATTTCGGCGGCCGACGCGATCACCGGCGAGTACGACGTCATCGCGGTCTGCGAAGCGCCGGACGTCAACTCCATCGGCTCGCTGATCGTGGACAAGATCCAAAAGATCGACGGGGTTTTTAAGACCGTTACCTGTCTGGCCGTTAAGTAGTCAAGGAAGACAAGAGGCCGCCTTAAGGCCGGATTAACTGTCTCCCAGTCGCGGCAAATACATCTGAAAGGCGCAGCGTCCGCTGGGGTCACCGCGACGAAGTCGCGGGAGTGAGGCATCTGTCCTCCACCCGCGCTCAAGATCGACGGAGTTTTCAAAACCGTCACCTGCCTGGCGGTTAAGTAGTCTCCGTCCGAGCGAACGCAGCCACTCCCGGGAGCTCCGAGAGCCAGGCCGCCATCTGAGGCATCGCCTGCTCGAAGCTCCCCACGGCCGGCGACCAGGTCAGCTCGCGTCGCGAGTATGAGTCGTCGTACTGGTGCGGCTTGCCGATGACATCGACTGCGTACATGCCGGGCCACACCTGTGCTCCCGGCGCGGTCATAGTCTCCACAGCGAGCCCGCGCAGGAACGCAAGATCGTAAGGCACTGACCCAATCTCGGCCTCGATGCCGACTACCCGCGCCGACGACTCCAGCAGCTCGCGCCAGGTGGAATCAAATCCACCTATGAGGTACGAGTGCCCCGCCTGCCCGCGATCGGCGGCGGCAAGGCATGCGCGCCCGACGTCGCCGGCCGCGACAAATGTTTGCTTGACCCTGCCGCCTCCCGGCAGCCACAACCGACCCTTGGCCAGCTTGGTCAGCAAATGGGGAAGCATCCAGTCCTCGCCTGCACCGAAGACCCGGGCCGGCCGCAGGACGACGACATCGAGGTCCTGGGCGGCGTCGAAAAGCCACTCCTCCTCATGGAGCTTGAGCCGCTCGATCGCATGCGTGGGACGAAGCTTCGCCCGCTCGGTGAGACGCGCGGGTTGGGCCCCGTAGACATCGGCGGTGGAGATGTGAACGATGCGTTTCGCGCCGGCCCTGCGGGCGGCATTGACTATGCGCACGAGAAGGCCAGGCGGATCCTTGCGAAATCGGAGACGACGGCCCGGGGACCACGTCTCGGCGCAGATGTGGACGACGTCGACCGTGCGGATCGCGTCAGCCAGCGTTTGATCGTCGGCGTCGGCATTCAGCTCGATCACCGGCGCTTCGCTCGCGAGCGCATGGGAGACGTGGCGGCCCAGGAACTGTTCGGCGCCGATGACCAGATGCAAAGCTTCCGGATTTTAGTGGTGCTTCGGGGAAATCACTTGGTGTCCCTTTCGGTACTAGTTGTGCGTTTCGGTTCCTTGCGGCCTCGCTGCAAGCCGGACGTGATCGCACGCTGCACGTTCTCCACGACCTGTGCCACCCGGCGGCTCAGCGACCACCACGTCGGTGGGTCGGGCCGGATCGGGGGTGCGATGCTGACATCGATCCGTCGCCAGGGCCGAAGCGCATCGGTTCCACGCACCGAAACGGGGCAGATCGGCACCCCCGCCTGGAGCGCGAAATGCCCGATGCCGGCCTTGAGGGGCCGCAGGGCGCGGCCCTGGGAATAGCGACCCTCCGGAAACATCAGGACGATGCCTCCCCGATCCAGAATCTGGTAAACCGTCCGCAGCCCTGCCTCGTCAAGCTCGCCGCGGCTCGGCGAGATCGGGAAGACGCCGACCAGAGGCAGCAACCGACGCTTCCAGGCGCGATTGAACACGGTCTCCCGCTTGGCCATCGTGTATACGATCGGCGCCTCAGGAAAGAACGGGATGATGAAGGCCGGGTCAAACCACGCCTGGTGATTGGCGGCGATGATGTACGGCGGCGAGGGGATGTTCTCGAGCCCTGTCACCGTGATCCGGAAGAGATGAAGCACGAGCCAGCGCACGATGCGCCTGATCACGCGGTAGAGCCGTGGCGGTTCCTTGGGGTTGGGGTGGACTAGCGGGTCTAGCGGCCCGCCGACGAGCGCCCGGTACTCCGGTCCTGTGTACTGCTTTGGCGATGGCTCGTCAGGCGTCGAGGAAATCGTGCAGGACCCGGTTGAATTCCTCCGGCCGCTCAGCCTGTGGCGTGTGGCCGGCTCCCTCGATCACGGCCAGGCGCGAGTTTGGGGCCAGCGCGTGTGCGCGCGTCGCATGGGCGACCGGGAAAAGCGGGTCGTCGGCGCCCCAGATAAGCTGCAGCGGAACGGTGATGTCGGGCAGGCGGCCGGACAGGTCGTAGTCCGCGCCGAGCAGCGCGCGACGCGTCACCAGCGAGCGCACAGTGGCGAGATACGCGTCGTGATATCCGTCCGCGGCGTAGAGCTCTCGCAAGTTGTCGAGATAGCTGTCGTCCATCGTTCGCTTCAGATCGCTGGTGGCGCCAACGTATCTCCCCGCAACGCGGCGAATCATCGGTGGTGGCACCCAGTTGAGCGCGTTTCGAGCCACTCTCATGACGGTCTCACCCACGCGCGGAATCGTGATCAACCCATAGGTCAGCCGCATCGCCGGCCGGCCGAGGCCGAGCGAGTTGACGAGCACCAGCCTGGTCACGCGGTGTGGCTGCCTGAGGGCGAGCTCGAGCGCGATGCGACCGCCCAGTGACGCGCCGACCACCGCCGCCGAGCGGAGGCCTCGCTCGTCCATGTAGCGCTCGATGAAACGGGTGAAATATGGGACGCCATAGCGCGCGCGGGGTTTTTCGCTGCGGCCGAAGCCGGGGAGGTCGGGAGCGAAAACACGATGGCGGAGAGCAGTCGGTTCGAGGTTGAAACGCCACTCGAGGTAGCCGGACGAGCCCAGACCGTGGATGAAAAGCACCGGCGCGCCTCGGCCGCCAAGCATGTGGTGGACTCGCAATGAGCCCATCTGCAGCATTGCCGATTGCAGCCCCTTCGGCGCCTTCGGCTGGCGGCTGAACGTCTTCTGCTTCACGTCTGCAGCAACGATACCGGCGCGTACAGCCCCATCACGTCATCACCGGACAAAAACCGGCTGATTCGTTTGCCTTTGATCACGGTTACACCGCCTGGACCCGCCGCCCGCCACTTGCCTGAATCCCAGATCGCGGCGCTGCGCTCATCGATGCCGAGCAGGGTGAGGCGTGGCGCCGCTTGCTGGGCCGACTCGATCCAGCGCTCCCCGAACGTGTCGAAATGGGGCAGCACCGCGGTTTTGGGCACCACTCCCAGGGCGTCGGCGGGACGCCGCTGGAATCGATTTGGCCAGGTCGCCCGGACCAGCGTGTGGCTGCACAGCGCCATCGCGCCGGCCGACGAGCCGGCGAGCGCCGCACCCTCCAGCCAGGCCGCGAACACCGATTGCCACACGGCCGAGCCGCGGAGCACGTTCGCCACCAGGCCCGGGTCGCCGCCGACCATGTAGAAGAAGCCGCCTGTACGCGCCTGCTCGGCCAGGACTGGCGACATGGCGTCGCGCCGTTTCAGGACGGGCAGCTCGAGCAGCTCGATGCCGAACTGTCGAAACCACGACGTCGCGGTGGCCACCGCCCGCTCAGGGCCCTGTCGGGCGGCGGCGGTAGGGATTACGAACGTGGGCCCCGGGCGCGAGCGCATGACAAGGATTCGGTCCTGCTCCTCGTTGCCCGGATGGAACTCGTCGCCTCCGACCAGGGCGAGCACTCCAGGCGTTCCCGGCACGCACCTAGCATATGGAGGTGACTGACGCCCCAGGAGTAAGGGTGCGGATTGCGCCGAGCCCCACCGGGTTTGCGCATCTCGGCACCGCGAGCACGGCCCTCTACAACGTGCTGTTCGCGCGGGCGCACAGCGGAACCTTCGTGCTGCGCATCGATGACACGGATGTCGAGCGGAACCGCCCTGAGTACGAGCAGGTCATATACGAAGGGCTGGGCTGGCTCGGGCTGGACTGGGATGAAGGGCCCGACAAGGGCGGGCCACACGGGCCGTATCGACAGGCGGAGCGACTTGATCTTTACCGGGAGCACGCGGCGCGGCTCATCGCAGAGGGCATGGCCTACCGCTGCTACTGCACGCCGGAAGAGCTCGAGGCCGAGCGCAAGCAGGCGCAGATGGAGAAGCGCCCCTACAAGTACTCTCGCCGCTGCCTGAACAACCCGCCGGAAGGGCGGAGCGAATTCGCGGTGCGGTTCAAAGTCCCTGGTGGTGAGATCAAGTTCACGGACATGGTCCGCGGCGAGATGAGATTCGACGCCGACCTGATCGGCGATTTCATCATCATCAAGTCGGACAGCTATCCCACCTACCAGTTCGCCAGCCCAGTCGATGACGCGCTCATGGACATCAGCCACGTCATTCGCGGCGAGGAGCATCTGTCCAACACGCCATACCAGCTCATGCTGATCGACGCCCTTGGTTACGAGCGCCCGCAGGCGTACGCGCACATGCCCCTGATCCTGGCGAAGGATGGATCCAAGCTCTCAAAACGCAAACATCCCGAAGCGAACTTGATGCTGTTCAAGGAGCAGGGCTACCTGCCTGAGGCTCTGCTCAACTACCTCGCGCTCCTGGGCTGGAACCCGGGCACCTCGCAGGAGATCTTCTCGCTGGACGAGTTGATCAGGGTGTTCACCTTCGAGCGCGTCCAGCACGCGGGTGCGCGCTTCGACTGGGAGAAGGTCAACTGGATCGACGGCGAATACATCCGTGCCATGGATGACCACGAGCTGGCGCAAAGGCTCAAGCCGTTCCTCCCCGCCCTCGACGATGCGACCATCCTGCGCGCCGCGCCTGCCCTCAAAACACGCATGACCAGGCTCGCCGATGCCGCCTCCCTTCTCGAGTACCTGTGGACTGAGCCGCAGCCGCCCACGCTCGACCAGGAATCGATCGAACGCGCCCGCGCCGCGGCGCAGGCGCTGCGCGACGTGAGCTGGGAGCCGGCGGCGATCCATGACGCGCTCATGCGCGTCGTCGAAGGCTCCGGGCAGGGCCCGAACAAGACGTTCATGCCCTTGAGGCTGGCGGTCACGGGCAAAAAGATCTCGCCGCCGATCGACTACACCCTGGCGCTGCTGCCGAAAGACGTCGCCCTGTCGCGACTGGCGAGGGTGCTGGCGTGATTCCTCTCAGCATCGTCATCGACCTCGAGCCGAACCTGTTCAGGATCGGGTCCTTCCTCATCACCTGGCACGGGGTTTTCTCCGTGCTCGGAATTCTGGCCGCGGCGCGGCTGGGTCTTTGGCTCCTGGGCAAGGACGGCGTGGACACCAGACATGGTTTCGACGGCGTGACCTGGATGGTCGTGGTCGGACTGATCGGCGCCCGCCTCCTTTATGTGTGGGAGAACTTCAGGCTCTTCTCGGGCCAGTGGCTGCGGATCTTCGCCCTCAACGAGGGCGGCATCAGCCAGTGGGGAGGCCTGTTCGGAGCGGCCGTCGGCGCGTACATCTGGGCGCGGCGGGCCGGGATCTCCTATCTCAAGCTGGTCGATGCGGGAGGACCGGCGGCCATGATCGGGCTCGCGATCGGACGCATCGGCGACGTCATCAACGGCGAGCACCACGGCACGCCCACCAACCTCCCGTGGGGCGTCGAGTATGTGAACCCGGACACGCTGGGGGAGCCCGGCAAGGTGGTCCACCCTGAGGTCGCCTACGAGATGATCCTCACGCTGGCCTTGCTGGGCGCATTGCTTCCGCTGCACCGGCGCTTGAAGGCTCGGCTGCCCAACGGGGTGTTGGGGCTTGTCTACTTCGGCCTCTATGCGGCCGGCCGCTTCTTCCTCAGCTACTTCCGCACCGACCCCACGATCTGGTTCGGCTTGAGGCAGGCGCAGCTCGCATCTCTGGCCATGGTGCTCATTGCGGTGGTCGCGATCCCGATGTTATTGAGGCGCGCACGCGCCCCGCAGCCTGAGGAGCCTGCCAAGGCCGCTTAACCCGCGATTGCAGCACCGGCGGGCACCGCTAGCCAGATTTCGTGGCGGCGCTCTGCAGGCGTAGGGCAAGTCGAGGCGCCTGCGGATCGTGCTTGAAGTAGACGTGGACCTGCTCATGCGTCGCCAGGGCTGACCGCACCGCGTCGATCCACGGCGCCAGGGTTCGCGCCGCATAAGCGCGACGGAGCCGAAAGTAGGCAACGGGACCGGTCTCGACCAGAGGCGCTCTGGGCCACTTCTCCTCGTCAGTCACCACCAGCGCCGCCCGATGAGCCCTCAAGACACCGTACGTGTCGTCGTGGAACCACGACTCGTGGCGGAACTCCGCCGCCACAGGCCGGCCGAGGGCGCCGAGCAGCGAGTCGAGCAGGGCCACGTTGCGCTGCCGGACCGGCGGGAACTGCAGCAGGATCGGCCCCAGGCCGTCACCCAGCGCGGTGATGCGCCGGCTGAACGAGAGGGCGAGGCCGACCCGATCAAATCCTTCTGCGGAGTACGTCAAGCCGCGGTTGGCCTTCATGCAGAACAGAAACCCGGCGGGCGTGCTGCCGCGCCATTTCACGAGCGTCGACTCGGGCGTCATGCGGTAGAAGCTCCCGTTGAGCTCGACCCCCTTCAGGCGGCTGCTGTAGAACTCGAGCATCCGCGAGCCAGGGAGGCTGGTGGGATAAAAGGTTCCTTTCCAGCTCGCGTAGCTGAAGCCGGACGTGCCGGCAAAGAGCGTGGCTATGACACGGGGACCGCAGTCTGTTCGCGCAGCACGCGCTCGTGCAGCTGGCCGCACGCGGCATCGGCTTCGCGTCCGCGCGTGTCACGGACCGTGACGTTCAACCCCTGCGCCTCGACAAGCTCCCTGAAACGGCGCACGGCTTTCCGATCTGGCGACTTGTACGGCGTGTCCTCAACTGGATTGAAGGGAATGAGGTTGACGTGTGCGAGCTTGCCGCGCAGGAGTCGACCCAGCTCTCTGGCGTCCCGTTCGGTGTCGTTGACGCCCGCGAGCATGACCCACTCGTAGCTCACACGACGGCGAGTCTTGTCGGCGTAAGCCTGCGCGGTGGCGATCAGCTCACCGACCGGATACTTGCGGTTGATCGGCACCAGCACGTCTCGCAGCTCGTCGCGCGCAGCGTGAAGCGATATGGCGAGAGTAACCGGCAGCTTCTCGTCGCCGAGCTGGGTGATGCGCGGAATCAGCCCGCTCGTCGAGACGACGATCCGGCGCGGGCTGATGCCGAGCAGCTCTGAATCCGCGAGCGCACGGACCGACTCGACGACGGCGTGGTAGTTCGCCATCGGCTCACCCATGCCCATGAAGACGACGTGAGAAAGGCGCCGCCCCTCGGCCGTGAGCAACCGCACGGCATCGAAGGCCTGCTCCACGATCTCGTGAGCCTTGAGGTTGCGACCGAACGGAAACTTCCCGGTGGCGCAGAAAGGGCAGCCGATGGGACAGCCCGCCTGCGACGAGATGCACAGCGTCGAGCGGTCGGCATACCGCATGACGACCGCCTCCACCGAATGGCCGCCGTCGAGCTCGTAGAGGGTCTTGGTGGTGAGCCCGCGATCGGCTTCCACGACCGCCACCGACCGCAGCGAGCTGGCTCGAAACTCACGCGCGAGCTCGCGGCGGAGCGCCGCCGGAACGCCGTCCATGTCGTCAAACGACGCGGCGCCGCGCGCAAGCCAGCTCCACACCTGGCGCCGCCGGAACGGCGCCTCACCGTGCTCCGCCAGCCACGCTTCCAGCTCTTTTGCCGGCACCGAAACGATGGACCGCCGCTCTTCTGTCACTCGCCTACGATACCGGCCGCCTCGAAGACCTCTTCATCGCTACCGCGGGTGTGAACCGCGCCGTCATCGACAAGCTTTTTGAGATGCGCGCGCAGCGTCATCTCCGCGGCCGCAACCAGGTCCTCCGCGAGCTCGCCTCCGTACACCCGCTGGGTGAGCTCCTGGGCTGTGGCCGGGCCGCGCTTGACCTCGGCCAGGATCTGAGCTTCGCGCTCGAGGCGGTGGGCGCGGTACTCGGATAGCTTTCCCAGCGCGTCGTTAACAGGGTCCCAGTGGCCGGGGAAGAGCATCCTCGGCTTCAATGCGGCCAGCCGGTCCAGCGAGCGGATGTAGGCAGCGACGTCGCCCTCCGGGTAGGTGACCATCGAGCTTCCCCGCCCGAGCACGAGGTCGCCGGTGAACAGCGCTCGGTCTTGATCGAGCCAGAAGCACAGGTGATCGGAGCTGTGGCCGGGCGTGTGCAGCGCGGTCACGTTCAGGTTGCCCGCCCGAACGACGTCCCCGTCCTCAAGCTCGGGATAGCGCCGGACGGTGGCCCGGTGCTGGCGAGCAAGCCGGTCGGCAAGCGGAAGATGGTCAGGGTGGGAATGTGTGACCAGCACGACGGCGACCGTGGCCCCGCGCAGCTTTCGGTTCAAAGCGGCGAAGTGGCGGTCGTCGTCGGGGCCGGGGTCGACGACAACCACCACCGGGCCGGCGTCGACGATCCAGGTGTTGGTGCCCGGGCCGGTGTACGGGCCCGGGTTGGGAGCGACGATCCTACGGACGGCCGTCAACGGGGCTGATGCGCGGGCAGATAGACGTCGATGCGGTCGGGCGGAGAGGCGTCGAGCCAGCCGTCGAGGTGAGAGTCGACGATGAGGCGCAGCAGAGGCTCGCCCATCTCAGGGACCGAAAGCGGCCGCCGCTCGCCCGTGGCCGCGATGCTGACCTTCCACCACGAACCCATCGGCTCGGCGTTCATGCTGACCTGCCCGCCCATCCATTCCTTGGCTCGCGAAAACGCCTCGACCAGCGCCGTTTCAGACCCGAGCACTGCGGCCTCGCCGGGTAGATCACGGCCGGCGCTGGGCATCGCCAGGTTGACCGCCGCCCCCAGGACAACCCCGCGGGCGCCGTCCTTCGGCTCGATCGCAGCTGCCTCGAGGGCGGCGGCCCGCCGGGCCACCTCCTGAGCCTGCTCAAAAACTGCCTCCATCATCTCCGGGCGACCGAACGCGGCCTGACGCGCGGACTCCTGGAGCGCGAGGACGGCGGACCGCAGCTTGTGGCCGAGGCGGCCGAGCAGATAAGCCCGATGCTCGTCCTCAAGGTGCTGGCCGAGCTCGGCGCTGCGACGGGCCTGCGCCAACCCGCCATGCTTCGCCCACCCGACGAGCCGGCCATTGAGCATCAAGGGCACCCACGGGCCGCCCGGGGGAGGAAACTCCACGTCGGCCGGCCCGTGGCGCGCATGGTCCGGAATCGACTCCATGCCGCCGCCGACCCTCACCCACAGCGGCTCGCCAGAATTGCGCCGCCCGCGCCTTGCGTCAGCGTGCGGGCCCCGAACGTTGGGACGCGCGGCTAATGACAACGCCGCGAGCGCAAATTCCGACGCCTGAGATCGGGACCGTTCAGTCGCACCTACTGCTTCTAACGGCGAGATCCGCCTCTACTGGCGGGCGACGATTCTCCGGTGCGGCTCTTGGCCGCGGTGGCGATGGCCGGTACCGTGAACCTGAAGGTCGTCCCCTTGCGGTCGCTCGACGCCACCCAGATCCGCCCCCCGAAGCTCCTCTCGACGACCAGGCGGCACAGGTACAGACCCAGCCCGAGCCCACCCTGCGATCGGTTGCGACCCGCCGGGCCGGTTTTCTCGAACAACCCCTCGAGGCTGCCTGTCGGCAGGCCCGGCCCGTGGTCGGTGACGGTGACCTCGAGCCATCCGCGCGACGCCGCGCGCGCCTGCACCAGGACCGACCCGCTGGTGTATTCGAGCGCGTTGGCGATGAGGTTGGTGAGCACCTGGGCGAGGTGGGCCGGTTCGCAGTAAGCCGGAGGAAGGGCATCGGGCAGGCTGATCTCGACCGCGGCCGCCCGTTCCGCGTAGCGGTGGGCGACCACGCTCATGACCCCTTCCAGCGTTGACCCGAGATCAACGGGTTCGGGAGTGGGCTCGAAGTGCCTGGTCTCGAGCTTGGCGATGATGAGCTGGCTCTCGACCAGGCTGAGCAGCCGGTTGGATGACTCGTAAGCCTCCTGCAGGAGCTCGCGCCGTCCGGTTGAGTCGATGGTGCTGTCCCACTGCATGATGCCGGCGAGCGTGTTCTTCATGGCCGCCGCGGGGCTGCGGACCTCGTGGCCGATGGCACGGAGCATCAGATCTTTGGCTTCGAGCGCAAGTCGCTGCGCAGTCACGTCTTCGTGCAGGGTCAGGATGCCCGCGGGTTCGCCTTCGAGGCCGGGGATGACGACTCGACGCACGTGGACGATGCGGTCGGGGTCCTTCATCTGCAGCTCGAGCGGCGCGTCCGGCTGGTCGTCGTCCCCCCGTACAGCGCCCGCGGCGGCGTAGATGTCGGCGGCCTTCTGGCCGGGCATGTCGGAGGCCTGGAGGCGGTAGATCGCCTCGACCTCGGGGTTGGCGTAGACGATGCGCCCGGCCGCGTCCTCGAGCATGACGCCCACAGGCGAGTGCCGCAGGATGGCGTTCATCATCTGCCGCTCGCGCTCGAGGGCATCCATCAGCTCCAGCTGGCCGATGAGCACGGCCGCCTGACCGGCCAGGACGCCGGCGAGCCGTCTGGTCTCCGACGCTCCGGCGGTCATCCGGGCGACCAACAGTCCCGCCAGCCTCCCTTCGACCTGGATCGGGATGGCAAATGCATCCGGCGAAGAACCGAGAAGATCTAGCAGCGCCCTCATGCGTCGACCGCCGGTCGGCGACAGGAGCGCGCGCAGCAGCTGCGTCGGCTCGTCCACCGGCACCCGTGGCGACATCTCCCCGTCCGGCGAGCGCCGGACAAGCGCTCCCTCCTCGAGCAGCCAGAGCTCCCCGTGCGAGCTCGCGAGCGCCCGACCGACGAGGCGCCCCATCTCCGAGCGGGAGCGGTCGGGGTCGGTCGGCGTGAGCTCGGTGAAGGCGGCGACCGCTTCCAGGGTACGGATACGGCCTCGAGTTTCCGCGACCAGCCGGGAGTTCTCGATCGCCACCGCCGCGTGGCGGGCGAAGTCGAGCGCGGGCGGAGTCTCGGCCATGTGCGTCGAGGCGTGCACAGAGCCGATGGCGCCGACCAGGCGGTCTCCATACCAGAGCGGGATCAAGCTCCAGGACTGGCCGTCGGAGGTGCCTGCGAGCATCCCGGTGGGAGCTTCGCGCCATGTGTCCTCCGAGTTGAGCCCTGCCCATGCCAGGACCGCCTCGGCTGCGGGGTCGCCGTTGCCGCGGGTGGCGCTGATGCGGCCTTCTGTGTCGAACGCCCAACAAACGACTCCCGCGGACTCAAGCATCGTGCGCGCGTGGTCGGCGATGTTGGCGACCACGCTCATCAGCTCGTGTCCTGCGAGGGCGGCCAGCTCCTGGATGCGAGCCGACTGCGCCAGCGCGAGCTCGTTCGAGTGGTGCAGGCGCATGGTCCGCAACGCGATGCCGACCACAGGCGCAGCGGCCTCGAGAAGCTTGAGGTGGGCGGGTTGAAAACGACGGCCGTCCGTGCGCACCGCCGAGATCCCCGCGACCACCCTCTCGCCCTGCTTTATCGGCACCCAGACGATGTGGCTTGGCGGACTCGCCGGCCGCCGCACCAGGAGGTCGGCGCGATCCTCCTTTTTTTCCGAACCGTCCGTCTCCATGAGGGCGCCCTCGCCGTCGATCAGCCTCTTGAAGAAACCGGCTTCTTCGATCGGCGTCGGCCCGAACGCCACTGCCGGCCGGCCACGCTCGCCTGTGAAGCCGACCACGTTGCCGGCCTGATCGAAGTACGCGAGGACGGTCTGCCCTGCATCGGCGTAGTCGCTGACCGCCGCGAACACAGCCTCCGCTATCTGGCTCTCGTCGGACGCACCGGCGACACCCATCTCCAGGACGTGCAGCGCCTCCAGGCGGGCGCGCTCGGCCTGCGCCTGCGCGAAGTGGTCGGCGTTGGCGAGCGCAAGGCTGACATGGGCGGCCACGTCCTGCAGCAATCTGACGTGCCACTCGTCAAAGGCGCCCTGGTGGTACGACTGCAGCGAAAGCATGGCTGCGATGCGCTCTCCGCTCACGACCGGCACCCAGACAAAGGATCGGGATACGAGCCGACGGTCGTCAGGAGGTCCGGAAGGAAACACCGCCGCGCCCTTGCCGACATTCCAGCGTTCGCGCTCGAGGCCCTTGCGCTCGAACGTGCGCGCCCAGGGCGAGTTGCGCACCAGCACCGGACGACCGGTCTCGTAGGCCTCACGCGACGGACCGGTGACGGCAAGGGCCACCGGTGGCACCACCTCTTCGACCCCGGCGACGTACTGGTAGCCCTCGGCCACGGGGCCGTCGGCGGACTGCGTGATCGTGGCAAGGATGAAACCGTCGAAGTCGAGGAAGTTCGCGAGCTCCTCGCGCAGCGTGCGCATGATCGACCACCGGTCGAGGCTGGACGCGAGCCGGCGGCCGATGGCGTTGACGACCTCGAGGCGACGACGCTGGCCCTCGATCGCCTCATAGCTCCGGGCGTTGCGCAGCGCGAGCGTGACCTCGTCCGCGACCAGCTCCAGGAAGGCCGCCGTCGAAGCCTCGTACGCGTACGACCGGGAGCACGTGATGCCGAGGCCGCCGCGGACCACTCCGCCTTCTTTGATGGCGACCCAAAGCGACGATGTCGGCTCGTGGATCAAAAGGGGTTTGGGGTCACGCAGCAGATTGCGGACGGGGGCGACCTGCGCTGAGCGCATCGAAACCCAGCGCGAGGTCGGCGCCGAATCCGCCTCGACATGTAGCAACCGAGCCCGATCCACCTGGTCGTGCTGCAGCGAAACCATCTGCAGGGCATCGACCGGCAGCAGCTCGTTGAGCGTCGCGTGGAGGCCCATCAGGACGCTCGCCTCGTCGAGGGTGGAAGCCATCGCCCGGGCGATGCTGTTCAGGGCCTCGAGCCGCCGGGCCTGGTTGCGCGTGAGCTCGTTCAGCGACGCATTGGCGATCAAGACGCCTAGGCGACGATGCACTTCGTCGAGGAACGCGATCTCTTCAGGGGGCACGCGCCGGGTGCGATGCGACTGATAGATGACGCTGCCGATCAGCTCTCCCTGGTGCTCGACTGGCACCCAGATCGACAGCTTGGTCATCCGGCGCGCGCCAGGTCCCCTGCCCACTTCCTTCTTCTTGGGGTCGTTCGGCACGACGGCGGTGCGCGGGTTCTTGTACAGGTGGGCGAAGACCGATGCGCTCACGGGGCGGCGGCGAAGATCCTGCAGCACGCCGGTGTCGATGGCTAGCGAGTGGTACCAGCCCTCGCGCTCCAGCACCTGGAGCAGCACCACGCCGTAACCAAACAAAGGCTGCAGGCCTCGGTACAGGACCTGGACGATGTCCGCCTCGGTGACGCAGCTCCCAAGCTCATGGACCAGCGCCGCCGGGGTTGCCCCCGGGATTCCATTCGTTGGCCTGCGCACGGCGGCCGCTCTGGCGCGTGAAGGCGGGCCGGCGGGCTTCCGGGCCGGCCGAGACCGAACGTGACGTACCAAGCCTCGCCTGGGGGAACCGGCCATGTGCACCGATATACTGCGCCAAGATCCCGGTGCCGTTTACCCCGCCTAAGCCAATTGCTCCAACTCCAGCTGACCTGCGCGGCTCGACGGTCATGGTGGTCGACGACGAACGCGCCTGGCGGGTGATCCTGGAAACCGACCTTCGAATGCTCGGCTACAAGGTTTCGATGGCTGAAGACGCGGACGAAGCGCTTGCGAAGGCGCAGGCCGACCAGCCGGAGGTCGCCATCATCGACCTGATGCTGCCCGAGCCCATGGACGGATGGGGCTTGTTGAACGCACTCCGGGAACGCGGGCAGAACCTGCCTGTGATCTTCTACACCGCGTACCCCGTCTTTCCGTCAGGAACCGATGACCCAGATGTCGTCGGCTACATGAGCAAAGCGGTCGACAGAGCCGACCTTTATGCCCTCCTTCCTCCCGCGATCAGGCGCTCACGCGAGCGCCGGAACGATGCCTAGAAGATGAGGCCTTCGACCCAGCCCATGAAGTCTTCCGCCCAAGCGGCGCCCGACGTCAGGGCGAGAGCCGAAACGATCAGCAAGGCATATCCCACACGTCCCATCTTCAGCTTCCAAGTCATCCCCATATTACCCCTTGGTTTTACCAACTATTTCCAGGCCCAGGGCAGAGTATGCGCCGGGCCGGTTGAATCTAGTTCTTCACGTTCTGCGAATAATAGTTAAGACTGGTGTAGGCGAGACCTTGGAAAATCCGAGCTTGTTGCGCGAACGTAACAAAAACCGCGAAGTTCGACTTCCGCCCCTACCTCCAGGGCTGGAGGTTTATCGTCCCCGCGAGGTGCTCGGATCGGCGGTCCTGGTGGTGGAAGACGAAACGGCGATGCAGCAGCAGCTCAGGATCGACCTCCACGACCTCGGGTATCGACCGGCGGTCTCCTCCTCGGCCCCCGAGGCGATGGAGCTCCTGGCCCGTGAACGGGTGGCGGCAGTGCTCCTCGACCTCGTCCTGGACGAAGGAGAGGACTCGGGCTTCGACCTCCTGAAGTGGATCCGGAGCCACCATCCCGGGTTGCCGGTGATCGTCCTCTCCGCGGCCCAGGTCAACTCGGCCGCGATTCGCAAGGCTTACGAGCTGGGCGCGAGCTCGTATTTCGTGAAGGGCAACGTGCCCATGGCCCATATCTACTCCGACCTGGCCGCCCGGCTGGTGGAGCGGGGCACGGGCCGGCCGGGGAGCTACCTGTTCGGGCGGCTCGAGTTCGACCCCACGCGCCGGACGGTCAAGCTCGGCGAGGGTGAGATCCGCCTGACGCCGCAGCAGACAGCGCTAGTGCTGCACCTTGCCCAGGGATCGAAGCCGGCGACCGCTCGCGACCTGATCGAGGCCGGCCTGTTCCGGAGTGACGCGGCCCATTCCACAGTGCATTCCGCCCTGCTCACGCTTAGGCGCAGGCTTGATGAGCTGGAAAGCGGCCTGGGCGCCAGCTTCGTGCAGGCGACGGCGCGCGGATACAACCTGGTGGCGGTGACATGACCGAGCATCCAGCGACGACGCCTCTGCCGAGTCGATCCGTGATCGATGAGGTTATCGAGCTCCGCCGCCACTTTCACCGCCATCCCGAGATCAGCTTCAGCGAGCACGAGACGAGCACACGCCTGGGTGAGCGACTGCGCGAGCTCGGCCTGGAGATGCAGCGGTGCCCCACGGAGACGGGAGCGGTGGCGCTTCTCGACACCGGCCGGCCCGGCAAGACCGTGATGCTGCGTGCGGACATCGACGCGCTGCCGATTCACGAGGAATCGGGCGTCAAGTTCTCGTCCAAGACCGACGGCCGGATGCACGCCTGTGGCCACGACGCGCACATGGGGATCATGGTCGGGGTCGCGCGGACGCTGGTCGATCGCGTCTGGGATGTGAGCGGCCGCTACCTGTTCGTGTTTCAGCCCGCTGAGGAGATCGTGAGCGGGGCCAAAGCGATGATCGCGCGCGGCCTGCTCGACGACCACCACCCTGACTCGGTCATCGGCCTGCATGTGACCAGCTTCACCGAGTCGGGCACCGTGGTCACGCGGCCGGGACTCATGTGGGCGGGATCCGACGCTTTCGAGATCAAGTTCGCCGGTCCGGGCGGTCACGGCGGAATGATGGGCCGGCGCGGCAACGTGCTCTCGGCCCAGGCGTTCGTGATCGAGCGCCTGCACACGGTCGTCGAGGGCCTCGAGCACGAAGGCGTTCAGTGCCACACCACGGTCGGCAACATCTACAGCGACGGGGCGTGGAACATCGTGCCCCGAGGGGTGACCGTCAAGGGCAGCGTGCGGACGTTCACGCACGAGCTCCGAGAGCAGGCCCTCGAGCGGTTGCGAGACCTCTTGAAAGAGGCCGAGAGCGAGTTCGAGGTGCGCACGTCGCTTGAGCTCGTGCACGGGACGATACCGCTGATGAATGAGCCCAACGTCACGCGGACTGTGCTCGACGTCGCAGAATCGCTGATTGGCGACAGGGCCAGCGTTCTTGGGCGTCCGCTGACGGTGAGCGACGACTTCGCGGAGTTCCTGACTCGCATCCCAGGTTGCTACTTCATGCTTGGGGTGATGCCGCCTGGGGATACGCCTCCGGCGCATCACTCGCCAGGTTTCACGATCGACGAGTCGGCGCTGGAGGTCGGCGTCAAGGTGCTGGCGGGCGCAGCCTCACGTCTCGCGGCCCCCTGACCGAATCCCGTGCTGCTGCTGGTGGGCCTGGTCGTCGGTCTTGGCGTTGGCATCGCCACCGGGGGCAAGCTCGGCAACCTCGCCCACCTCAGGTTTCGATGGCCGTGGCTGGTGCTGGCCGCGCTGATCGTCCGCGAGGCTGCCGTGGTCACGCCGCTCAGCCGCGTGGACGGCGTGCAGTACGTCTATGCGGCGGCTCTGGCCGCGCTGGTGGCGTGGACGGTCTGGCACGTCGACCGGGTACGCGGCGTGTGGTTGGTCGCGATTGGCGCCGCCATGAACCTTGTCGTCGTCCTGGCCAACGGCGCACGGATGCCGGTGGCGCCGTCGCTGGCCGGCAGCCTGGTCCAGCGTGGCCACGTGGGCCAGTACGTCTTGATGGGACCTGACACCCGCCTCAACTGGCTGGCCGACTGGATCGGAGTGCCCGGCCCGCTCGGCGGGGCCTACAGCCCCGGCGACGTGGTGGTCGGGCTGGGCATCGGGGTGGTCGCCTACTTCGCTACGCGACAGCTTGCGGCTGCACCTACTAAGCTGGACGAAACCTCAGGTCAATTAGGGAGTTTTCCGCCGTGATCATCTTCTGGATCCTCACGTTCTTCGTCGGCGCCTCGGCGTTCTCGTTTGCCTTCATCTACCTCCAACTCGGACTTGGTTGGTCGCTCGCGTATTCAGTCGTGGCGATGCTCCTGTGCAGGGGACTGCTCAGCATGATGAGGCGTTGGCTCGTCGTCCGCGAGCGCATCGTCCCGGAGACCGACGTGCTCCAGCGGACCGTAGAGACCAACCGCGCAGTCTTCTGGAAGCGCGCGATCTTCCTGTCTGTGATACCGGCCATCTATTTCCTCGCCGCCTATCTGATGTTCGGCCTCGAACCCGCCGACGCACTGGATGCCCTGCCGTCGTTCCTGGCCCTGGCGTTGACCCAGCTCATCTACTTGCTCTTCCTCTTGGGCGCCAACTTCATGCTGTTCTTCGGCCCGTTCTACCTCTACACGCGCATCGGCAAGACGATGATCAACCCGGACGACGCCAACTTCGGGGTCGACATGGACGACGTCCGCGGACAGAAGGCCGCGATCGGCGAGATGCGCAAGATCCTGCGATTGATTGAGCACGGTCGCCTATTTGTGAAGGCCGGCGGCAAGCGCGAACGGGGCGTGCTCATGGTCGGCCCTCCCGGCACCGGCAAGACGATGCTCGCCAAGGCGATCGCATCGTCGCTTCACGTTCCGATCTACATCGCCAGTGGCGGCTCGTTCGCCGGAATGTTCCTCGGCATCGACGCGCTCAGCGTGTACCTCATGGTTCGCGCGGCACGCAAGCGGGCCAAGGTGTGGGGCGGCTGCATCGTCTTCATCGACGAGATCGACGCCCTCGCGCAGAGGCGAGGCGGAATGGGCGGCGGCGGCGGGATGATGGGCGGCATGGGGATGATGGGCGGCGGACAGCTCGGGCTGAACATGCTTCTTGTCCTGATGGATGGCATCGACAACCCCGCCTTCTTCGTCAGGCAGGGACGAGCTCTCGTCAACCTGACCCTGGACGGTTTCTTCCTTCCCCGCGTCATCGGATTCAACGGCACCAAGATCCCGCTGCGCATCCCGCCGCTCAAGGCACCTGCCTGGAACATCATGTTCATCGGCGCCACCAACCGGCCGTCCGTGCTGGACGAGGCCGTGACGAGGCCCGGGCGTTTCGGGCGGCAGATCGTTTTCTTGATGCCCAAGCGCGATGCCCGCAAAGACATCGCTGCGCTCTACTTCGACAAGAAGCAGCATGATCCGGCGCTCGACACGCCAGCTCGGCGCGAGGAGTTTGCGCGGATCACAGAGAACTACTCGCCGGCGGACATCGAGCAGGTTTTGTCCCTGTCGCTGCTCTACGCCTTCGAGGCCGGGCGCGACGCGCTCAACTGGAATGACATCCGTGAGGCGATGGGCAACGTTGAGGCCGGCCTCGCGATACCGGTCGAGTACAGCGAGCGTGACAAGATCGCAATCGCACGCCACGAGCTCGGCCACGCGGTTGCGTCTCACTTCTTCAAGTCGGATCACGCCCACGTGCGGTTGTCGATACGTCGCCGCGCGAGTGCTCGAGGCGAGATCGGTGGCTATCACCTTTCCCTGCCGACCGAAGAGCAGTGGGGCGGATCGAGGTTCCGGTCACAGCTGGCGGCGGACATCCGCCACGACCTCGGCTCCATCGCCTGCGAGCGGGTCATTTACGGCGAGAACTCAGCAGGCGTTTACGAAGATTTGCGCATGGCGACGGCGATGGCCTGCCGGATGGTCGGCACCATCGGCATGGGCCCGGACAGCCTCGACCCCGAGCTGTCGGGGAAGGCGGCCAACATCGGCGAGCAGCTGATCTCTGTCTCCGAGATAACTCAGGGCATGCATGAACAGGCGACCTGGGAGGGAGCTGTTCTTCACAACCCACGCGCGCGACGGGTCGTGGCCCAGCTTTTGGGATCTGCATACATCGATGACTGGCGCCTGATGTACGTCAACAAGGAGGCCATCGACCTGGCGGCCGAATCGCTGATCGCTCAGGGAGGCGAGTTGATGGGCGACGAGATCAGTGGGCTGCTCGGCTCCGTCGGACTTCGTCCCCCGACGGCGGCTGACCCCTACCCGGAGGACATGCCATCGGTGCCGGATCAGCGCGTAGACCTGACGGCCATCCAGGGGTCGGCCTGAGCCGACTCGCAGCAGCGTCCCTGGTCGCGCTGGCGCTGGCGTTGGCGCTGCAGGCGCAGGGGGTGTACGCGCGCGACCCCGGGGCGCTGCCCAGCGCCCATCACCAGGCGGCGCGAATCATCAGCGCCGAGATGCAGATGACCCAGGCGCTGGCCCAGCTCCAGACGCTGACCGCGCAGGCGCCCCCGGCCGACCCGCTCGACCGTCTGCGATGGGACCTCTCGATTGAAGCCGCCCGCTATGCGTACCGGCACGCGGCGCGCCAGGAAGAGCTGAGGCTGTATGAGGTCGCGAGCTACGCCAGCGTCCGGGCGTCGGTGATGCCGCTGCTGTCGCCAGGGCTCGCGTCGCCGTTCGATGACACCATCTCAGGACTCCATTCCCTTTACGTGCTCGCGGGCATCGACGAGTACTACCTGGTCAACGTCCACTTCAACCATCCGTACACCGACGCCAAGCCTGTCGACTCGCTGCGGTCCTACTACCTCGAGGCCCAGCGCCTGTACGGGGTGGACGCCAGCTACCTCGCCTCCATCAACTTCATCGAGAGCAACTTCGGCCGCGTCAACGGGCCTTCATCGGCGGGCGCGCTCGGACCGATGCAGTTCCTGCCCGGGACATGGCAGAACTACGGGCAGGGCGGGAACGTCATGGATCCCCACGACGCGATCCTGGCCGCGGCGCGCTACCTGGTCCACTGGGGCGCGCCGTACGACATGCGGACGGCGATCTGGCACTACAACCTCGACTACGACTACGTCGACGCCGTCGAGTACTTCGCGCGCGCTTATCGCTCCGACCCGCGCTGGCTCGACCGCATGTACTACTGGAACACCACCGGCTAGGCCGCGTTTCGGCCGCCGCGCGATTGTTAGAGTAAATACTCGTGGAGTATCGGATCGAACAGTTGGCGCGCACCGCAGGCGTGGCCGTGGACACCATCCGCTTCTACCAGGGCAAAGGCCTGCTCGACGCCCCCCGTCGCGAGGGTCGCGTCACCTGGTACGGCGAGGGCCACCTCGACAGGCTGCGCCGCATCCGCGACCTCCAGCAGCGAGGCTTCACGCTGACGGTGATCCAGCGTTTCCTCTCGGGTGAGCTGGAGGCCTCCGACGAGGGGCTGGTGGCGGCCGTCACGCGGCCGCCGGCGCCGCAGACGCTGACCCTCGCCCAGCTGGCGGAGCGAAGCGGCGTGGCCGAACCCCTCCTTGCGAGCCTGGAGCAGGCGGGCCTCCTGGTTCCGGTCGACGGCGGCGACGTGCCGCTCTACCCGGCCGGCGACCTCGAGGCGATCGCGGCGGGCATGAAGCTGATAGCGGCGGGCATTCCGCTCGGCTCGCTCCTGGAGCTCGGCAAGGAGCATGCTGCGAGCATCGAGCGCACCTCGCGAAAGGCCGTCGAGCTTTTCGACCGCCACGTCCGCGAGCGCATCCAGTCCGAAGGAGGCGAAACAGAGCTCGCCGAGCGGCGGCTGCTCGAGCTTTTCAATGAGCTTCTCGAGGCCAGCAGCACTCTCGTGCGCCACCACTTCGAGCGCACCGTCCTTCGCGCCGCCCGCGATCACATCGAGAAGCGTTAGTGTCCCGCCCCCGAAGTTCCTTGCATCTTCGCGGCCTAGGCGGCCTGGCGCCAGCCCACCCCACGAAATCTGCGATTTCGCGGGGACCCCGGGCGGCGCTGAAGCCTGCGTCAAGGGGCCCGGCCCCGCGCATCCTCCCGCGCTTCGCGCGGGGACCCCAAAGGTATGCGCTCCTAGCCGTGCCACCCTTTCCTTGGCTCAGGCCGCCGATGCCGACGAATATGCGGCGGACCTCGGGGACAGGACACTCGTGATCACCGCGACCTCTGTGCACACGTGGGAGCTGGATCGCACACCTGACCTGATCGAGCTCGTGAGCGGAGCGCGCGACGCCGGACACGAGGTGCTGCTCATCGAGCGCCCGATGCCCGAGGCGGTCAGCGTGGCCGCGCTCGGACGGGCGTTCGACATCGTCGCCGTACCGCAAGGGGTGGCGCTAGAAGATGCGAACGGCGCGGTCATCGACTTCGAATCCGGCGACAACCGGCTCCTGGCGGCCGCGCGCATGTGGCGGCGGTTGTCCGGATCGCTGCTCAGCTCAAGCGACGCGGCCGGCAACGCGATCGCGGCGCCGATCGCCATCGGAGGTTTTGCCTACCACCCTCAGCGCGATCCCGGCGGGCCCTGGTCTGGATTTCCCGCGCTGCTGCTGCGCGTGCCGGCGCTGGCTGTGATTCGAGCACGGGGACGCACCTTTGCGGCTGCCGCCGGCGATGGAGCGGAAGAGCTGCTCGACCTGGGAAAACCGAGCGTCCTGGCGCCGCCGGCTCGGCGCCTCGACGTGACACCGGTGCGAAATCCTCTGGCCTGGACCGCAGCTGTCGACAATGCAGCCGCGCGCCTGCGCGCGGGTGAGGCCGCCAAAGTCGTGCTTGCCCGCGAGGTGCTGGCGCGCGGTGACGGAGTCGTCGCAGCCGGCGCCGTGGCGCGCGCACTGCGCTCCGCTTATCCGGCGTGCTTCATCTATCTGTTGACCGGCGCCGATGGGACAGCGTTCGTCGGTGCATCGCCCGAGCTGCTGGTGCGGCGTTCAGGAGACCGGGCACAGGCGGAGCCGATGGCAGGCTCTGTAGCCCGAGGCGCGACCGAAGAAGAGGACGACCAGCTGGCGCGTCAGCTGAAGGCCAGCGCCAAGGACGCGGACGAGCACCGGCTGGTTTCGAGCTTTGTCGTCGAGGCGTTGCGGCCGTTCGCGAGGTCTGTTGCCTCGCGACCACCGGAAGTGGTTCGCTTCACCAACATCCAGCACCTGGCGACGTCAGTTTCCGCGGTCCTCCGGTTGCCCGCCGCCGGTGCGCTCGAGCTCGCGGCCGCCCTTCACCCCACGCCTGCGGTTGGCGGGTGGCCGCGCGAAGCAGCAGATGCGTTGATCGATGAGCTCGAAGCGATGGAGCGCGGCTGGTACGCGGGTGCGGTGGGCTGGATCGACAGCCATGAAAACGGCGAGTTCGCGGTTGCACTGCGCTGCGGTCTTCTATGGGAGGATGGCGCTCGCCTTTACGCGGGTGTCGGAGTGATGCCCGATTCCGATCCGGCACACGAGCTCGAGGAGACTGAGCTGAAGTTCAAGGCGCTGCTGTCGGCATTGACCTGATGGAAGCGATGATCAACGGCGCGCGCATCCACTACCAGCGTTCTGGCAGCGGGTTCCCGGTGCTTCTGATCCACGCCGGCATCGCCGACTCGCGCATGTGGGAGCCGCAAGCGGCTGCGCTCGGCGATCGCTTCGACCTCATCCGGCCCGACCTCCGCGGTTACGGCCAGTCGGAGCTGCCGCCGGCCGGATATTCGATGCGCGCCGATCTCATCGGCCTCCTCGATCATCTGAAAGTGGATCGGGCTCACGTGGTCGGCTGCTCGATGGGCGGGATCGTCGCCATCGACCTGACGCTGGAGAACCCGGCACGCGTCGAGCGACTTGTCCTCATAGGCTCCGGCGTGGGCGGCTCAAACCTTGGCGAGGCGGACAAAGACCTGTTCGCGGATGTCGACGCAGCCGAAGCCAGCGGAGACCACGACGCGCTCAATCGAGCTGAGGTCAGGTTGTGGGTCGACGGCCCGCGCAGGCCGGAGGGTTCCGCGCCCGCCGCCGTTCGCGAGCTCGTCTACGACATGAATGGCCTCGCGCTGCGCAGCAACTTCGACTCCGCGCCGCATCAGCGCCTCGATCCGCCTGCGATCAAGCGCCTGCACGAGATCAGAGCCCCAACGCTGGTCATCGTCGGCGACGAAGACCTGCCACATGCCAACGTCAACGCTGACCTGCTGACGTCAAAGATTGACGGAGCGCGCAAGGCTGTCATTCACGGCGCCGCACACCTGCCCAGCCTCGAGCGGCCGGCGGAATTCAACCGCCTGGCGGTGGACTTCTTCCTCGGAGGCGGCTAGCTGCGCAGGGCGGCGGCGGCTGCCTCCCAGCAAACGCGGTGGCCGCTCACGCTGTCATCGCGCTTGTAACGCACGACGACCATCGTCGGCGCCGACGCTGCGATCGCGTCGGTGATGGCGGGCTCGAGGCCTGACCGATCTGTGACCGGGCTGTACACAAGGCCGTAGAGCCGAGCCACCTGCGCGAAATCAAGACCCAATGGAGTCGCGAAGATCTCCTCGAAGACGTCCTGGTGCTGCGCCTGCGGCAGGAAGTTGAAGACCCCGCCCCCGTTGTTGTCGCACACGATCACGGTGGCCTTGATGCCGTGACGGCCGATCGCCCACAGGCCGTTCATGTCGTGATACACGGAAAGGTCGCCGAGCAGCAGGACGGTGGGCAGCGAGCTCCGTCCGGCCGCAAGTCCCAGGCCGGTGGACACGAGGCCGTCGATCCCGCTGGCGCCGCGGTTTCCGTAAAAGCGCTGCTGGGGCTTGACCTGAGGCCAGAAGCTGTCCGCAGCCCTGATCGGCATGCTCGAGCCGATGAAAACCTGCGCCGCGTCCGGCAAGCGCGCGGCGAGTGCCCTGACAATGTGGCCCTCGTGCATCGGCGTCGACACGAGCGATGCCGAAATCGCGGCCGCGGCTTTCTTTCCCGCGGCGATCCACTCGTCACGCCACGCGGTTCTGCTGACCGGCTGCAGCGCTTCGAGCAGAGGCTGCGGGTCGCACGCGAGAACGTGACGCGCCACCTGGTCCTGGTCCTGCCAGGCATGGTCGGGGTCGATCAGGAACGTGGGCGCGGAGGCCGCAGCGAGCCACGAGTTGAGAGCGCGCGATGTCGGCGTGGAGCCGAAACGAATCACCAGGTCCGGGCCGTGAAGCAGAGACCAGCCTGCTCGCAGCAGCGCCTCGTACGCATCGACCGCTGATCCCGTTTCGGCGCGGCGAAGCTGTGATGAGGGCTCGGCCAGGACGGGCAGCCCAAGTCGAAGCAGCGCCGCCGCGAGCCGCTCGCCGTCTCGCATCTCGCCCGCCACCACCAGCGGCCTCTGCGCGCGCTGGAGGGCTGTAGCCAGAGTGGCGACCTGGGCATGGTTGGGCAGGCTCCGGCCGCTGGTGGCGGTCTGGCCGGGTTCGCCGCGCGCGGTTGGGACCTGCCCTGCCGGCGGCACCAGGGGCTCGCGGAACGGCAGGTTGATGTGCACGGGACCCGCAGCCGCCTCGGCACAGGCCCTGGCCGCGAGCCGGCGCCAGATCCGCGCCACGTTGGGGGCCTCAAGGGGTGGCCCTGGGTCGAAGAACCAACGGACCGCGCCGCCATACAGGCGCAGCTGGTCGATGGCCTGGTTCGCGCCGACGTCCCGCAGCTCAGGGGGACGGTCGGCTGTGATGACCACCAGCGGCGTACGCGAGTGGAACGCCTCGACCACCGCTGGATGGAACTCGGCGGCGGCGGTCCCCGACGTGCAGAGCAGCGCCACCGGCTTGCCAGTCGCCTTGGCGAGCCCGACGCCGAAGAAGGACCCGCTCCTCTCGTCGATGTGAACGAAGACCCTGATCTTCGGGTGCCGCTGCATGGCCATGGCGATCGGCGCCGATCGCGAGCCCGGAGAGATGCACGCGTACTCGACGCCCTGTGCGGCCAGCTCGTC